>Ga0209187_1001233_pt1 | contig 31712 bp, 26 predicted proteins | sample BantaG_FD_187430 | JGI IMG/M metagenome (GOLD analysis project Ga0209187, IMG submission 187430) | Marine algal microbial communities from Bantry Bay, Ireland - BantryBay_4 metaG (SPAdes) (version 2) | ecosystem: Host-associated > Algae > Red algae > Unclassified | place: Bantry Bay, Ireland...
AATTTAAAAGCACTATCGTACTCTTCCGACTTCATATGACCTCTATAGATCGTATGGGCATCTGTAATAGCCCCTTCATCTGGATTACCGATCCAAGTAGCACATTGACCGTTTGCAGTAATTGTCTGCATCATAATACCTATTGCGATTAGGCAGCAAACAGAAAGTAAATTTTTAAACTTTTTCATTTCTAGTTGAATTTTCTTTTATAAAACCAAAGGTTGTCATTCAATGTAAACCCTAAATTTGCTCGTATGAATGTTTCATTGAGAGAACCATCTGTACCAAATTTTCCACCTGTTACGGCTAGATTGAACCAAGACTTTTGACCCCTCGGTAACACAACGGGCAGCGTCATACCGATTGTTACCCCTGTTTCCGTTAATTGTTCGTTAAATTCATCCGACCTCGGATCCTGCGCATAATAGTATCCCGCCTTATAACGAACCCTTGACCAATACTTATTATATGAATTGGAATTTGGGATATATTCACCACCAGCAGCTATTCTGTAAGTGTTTTTCAAACCTCTAGAATCACCATCTTCGGTATAGTTACTCCATTGGGACGTAGTAAAGTCGATTCCGACACGAAATTTATTAATTTTTTCATAAGTAAGCCCAATTCCAAACTCGCTAGGCAATACAACTTGGCCTCTGACAGAAGATGTATTCCTGATGGTATCCAGTGAATTTGCATCTACCTGTGAAAAAACAGTGGAAAAACGTCGATAAAATTCAGATGATTTTGTAACGACTTTTGCCTGATTACTGACATATGCTCCCAAAGACAATTTTCTAGTAGGCTCATCTTCATCAGTATCAAAATTGTAATTATATATAGCACCAAATTTCCATATAAAGCCGCTGTAACTTTTCTCTTCAATAAGACTTGTGAGAAATGAGTTTGACAAACTATCAAACTGTGCTGTAGTTTCATTTATAATATTCCCAAAAAAGTATCCTATATCCAATCCTACAGACAGGTCTTTATACTCTACTGCGTTAGTCCAAGCAATCTTATAAGTCCCACCTTTACCCGTAAATTGCGTATTGAGACTATCTACAACAGCTGGTTCACTAAAAAGAGGGCTTTTCGAATTTATATTGTATCCTACCGTCGAAAAGGGAGTAAGCGCAAAGTTCATTTTCCAGTCTACCAATGGAGGTCTTCTATCTAATTCGATATTGACCTGATTTTTGATTGGGAAACCTATTGACATATAAGAAAAGTTACCCGCATAAGTACTAATTTCTGTGGTTTGGGTATCCAGATTAGCAAACCTTGCAAAAGCACCAATCTCGAAGGCAGTTGCCTTGATAAAACCGATAGAGGCTGGGTTTACCAGATTTACCATATACGGGTCATTAAAGCTGGCACCAAGTCCTCCCATTCCTAAGGAGTGTATATAGTTTTGAGGGGACAGATCTCCTAGAGCAATCAAAGAATAAGGCGAGTTGGTTTTCGGGGGATCACCATCTAGAGTAATTTGACCAATAGTGCTGAACGAGAATAAGCAAAGCATAGCAGCAATACTCAAGTTCATTAATCTGATATTAATTTTCGACATTTTATAATTTTGATTGTTTTCAATGAATCTTCTCTCTATTAGAGATTAATTCATTGGTTAAAGCTCAAGATTCTATTAAGCCCGATCAGCACTAAATTTGGGCTGACAAATATCCTTCTTTTCATACGATTAGCAAAAAAAATAGCGTCTCCACCAGTAAATATTACCTTAATTCGACCATATTTCTCGATGTACGTAGCGATCATGCCATTTATTTCTGATAATGCACCATACTGCGCGCCGCATAAGATGGCTTCTTGAGTATTTTTACCTATAAATTCATCATTCTCAGAAGCTTTCACTAGGGGCAGTTTTGAGGTGAAGTGATGCATCGCTTTTAGACGCATATGTACTCCAGGACTGATGCTGCCTCCTAGATAAACACCTTCTGAGCTGATGAAATCATATTTTATACAAGTTCCTGCATCGACTACCAGACATTTTTTTTTTGGAAACAGAGCATTAGCCCCGATCACAGCAGAGAGCCTATCCTTTCCTAGTGTTTTAGGAGTTTCATACTTATTTTGGATTGGTATGGGTGTATTGTGATTCAGTAGAAGGTATTGCTTTGCGTTTTTCTGAATTTCAGATTTAAATTTTTTGTCTAGTAAGGTGACTGTACTTACTATGATTCGTTGTATAAGGGGATATTCTTTTTCTATTTTTCGTATCGCAGAGACTGATATCTTTCTCCAGACGCCCTTTGTTATGAGCTGATCTCTATCAAAGACGGCATATTTACTTCGAGTATTTCCGATGTCTATACATAGATTCATACTTCCTAGATGTCTATTAATGTTTAAAGTGGCGTGTTCCTGTAGTCACCATAGGTAAGCTATTATCATTACAGTAGGCTATACTTAGCTTATCATTGATAGAGCCGCCAGGTTGCAGTACTGCTTTTATACCCGCTTTATGTGCAATCTCTACACAATCTGGGAATGGGAAAAATGCATCAGATGCCATTACAGCTCCTTCAAGATCAAAACCAAACTGTTTAGCCTTTGCGATCGCTTGTATACACGCATCTACTCTAGACGTTTGTCCACAGCCCATCCCGACCATCTGCTTATTTTTGACCAGTGCTATAGTATTAGATTTCAAATGTTTTGCACAGATACTCGCAAAAGCAAGATCATCCATCTGCTCAGCAGAAGGTTTAGCCTCCGTTACCGTTTCAAAATTTTCCTTGGCATCTTTTTTCAAATCCCTATCTTGATACAAGACACCATTGAGCAAATTCTTATACATCGCTTTGCCAAGATCCCAGTGTTTTATCGTCATCAGAATTCTTTTCTTTTTCTTACTCAAGAGGGTCATCGCATCTTCGTCATACTCAGGCGCAATCAACACTTCATAGAAAAGATTATTAATTTCCTTAGCAGTAGCCAAATCAATTTTTCTGTTTGCAATTAGTATTCCACCAAAGGCAGATATATTATCACAAGCTAAGGCCGCATGCCATGCATCGAGGATAGTATCTCTAGTAGATAGACCACAGGCATTGGTATGCTTGAGAATGGCAAATGTAGGCTCAGCGTTTTCAAATTCTGCCATCAAGCTTACTGCGGCATCAATATCTACTAGATTATTGTAGGACAAAGCTTTACCACTATGTATCGTAAACATGTCCTCTAGATCACCATAGTAAATTCCCTTTTGATGTGGATTTTCGCCGTATCGTAATTTTTGTGATGGCTTCTTACTTACTTTAAAAGCAGTCGCAGCATCACCCTCATCAAAATAATTGAAGATTGCGACATCATAATGTGAGGACACTTCAAAAGCTTTTTTAGCGAAGTACTTTCTATCGGCCTTATCAGTAAAACCATTTTTATCTTTCAGTACTTGAAGTAATTCTGGATACTCATTTTGCGAAGGGACAACGACTACATCTTGATAGTTTTTGGCTGCGGCTCTGATCAGCGAGATGCCGCCGATATCGATTTTTTCGATGATTGTATCCTCATCATCCGTATTCGCCACTGTCTCTTCAAAAGGGTATAGGTCTACGATTACTAGGTCTAGTTCAGGGATGTCATACTCTTCCAACTGTGCGAGATGCGATTCCTCTCTGCGAGCGAGTAGGCCACCAAATATTTTTGGATGCAGCGTCTTGACCCGTCCATCAAGTATAGAGGGATATGAAGTCAGCGTTTCGACCGCTTGGACTTCAAGACCTTGATCTTCGATGAATTTCTGTGTACCACCCGTAGAGTAGATGACCACATCCTGCTTTTTCAATTCTTGAAGTATATCCTCCAGACCCGTTTTATGATATACGGAGATGAGTGCAGATTTTACCTTTTTCAACGACATAACATTGCTTTGAATAGTGAGGGAATTGATATCATTTACACTTGAGGATGTCGTGTAAATTTCGGCATAATTTCTCAATCTCTTCATTAAAAATACTCGTGATAGCAAAAACTATCTCTGTTTTTTTTGCCTTGATCTTAAAAAATTCTACTCAAAATCTTCAAGCCTAATTGATATTATACTGCAAAGGTAGCGATAATCAATGGTTTACAAAACACTTTCTGAAACCTGATTTTCAAGAATTATACATCACAAAACTAATCCTCTAGCCCTTAACTTTGGGGTGCAAAGTTTAAGTATTTTACCTCTCTAATACTATTTATGTCTGAGAATGTCGCGTATTCTCAACGAAGAGATTGAGACTGTATCGAAAGATGAGTGTCATTTTTAGGCAGAGTTAGTATCACTTTAAGTGTCCTCTTGATGATTTGCAGGAGGACATTTTTCATTTACTTTTAGTATGTGTGGATTTAAAATGTATTATTTGGGCAAGCCTCTGATGGTGCAAAATGCGGATCACAAAGCAGCACTCATTTTGCACCATCAGAGTCGGGCTCTTCCATGGGTCCACTTCGTTCCCGTCCCAAAAAACGTGAAAAAGCGTTTTTGCGACTGCTCCCAAGAGGTCGCACCATTCCTATCCCTCTTGCGAAAAAGAGGATATAAATAAATCGAAATTTAGAGTAGAAAATTGAGTCCACTCCGAAAACTGACGAATTGCATAAAATGGAATATTTTGGAAGAAATTTTTGATTTTGGAAATTCAGTAATGCCTGTGCGACAACTCGTTGGCGTGCCTGAGCATCAGTGGATTGAGAAAATGAAAAATATCGCCAAAAGAAACATTTTTGGTTTTGTGAGTTTTCGGAGCGGACTCAAAATTACAAGGTGAATGCTTGTAGTCTAAGATTAAAACATTTTAAAAATACGCCCCAACATACGAAATCCAACCCACAGGTTCTGACCCTTCTGTAAGGTCTCATGAGTATATTGCACGTCTATAGGGACTTCAGTATACCTTACGTTGAGATCACTAATGTTTCTAATGATCTCCACACAAAACTCAAAACCATTGTGGTATAATTTTGCTTTGCTACAGAAGTCTGCTGTAAAGGCTTTCATGCCAGATTGACTATCTGATAAATAGATGCCAGTAGCCATAAAGCTCACAACATTGGCAATCTTATTGTAAAAAATGCGAGTAAGTGGAATATTGTTTTGCTCTAAAAACCTACTGCCGATCACAACTTCAACATTTTTCTCAATGATAGTGTCGAGCATACGCTGTATATCTTTAGGGAAGTGTTGTGTGTCGGCGTCTATAGTGACTAGATATTCTGCACCTTGATCTAGTGAGTAGCTGATTCCAGTCTGTGTAGCAGCTCCAGGACCCATATTGATAGGATGCTGAATGACAAAAGCACCAAATCCTTTAGCTACCTCAGCGGTATTGTCAGTGCTGCCATCATCGATGACTACAACATTTTGATAGCCAAGATCCTTCAGTGAGTGTAATACTTGACCAATACGAGTCGCTTCGTTCTTAGCAGGGATTATAATGTATGTATAAGCTTTTATCAAATGCTTAGTTTTAGTCTAGTATTTCAAAGATAGCATAAGTCCCGTGAAAATTTGGAAGCGGTGCTCCAAATACCCCATAATCGGGCTTAGGTTTCTGTGGGTCTTTGGAGGTATTTATGCGTCTATTAGTAGCTAATAACTTAACTTTTGGGTTATCATAAAGAACCCGCATAAACTCTTTGTACTTTTTTTCTAAAGTTCTTTCTGGCGTTTTATCAACACTATAAGTCTGTAGATCAACAAATATATACTTATATCCTGCAATATTCAATACCTCAATTAGTGTATTTTTATCCTTGTAGTGAACACGCAGTCTCTCGAAATTTTGGAGTTGATTGTCCATATAAACCCTCCTGTCATTCTTTGCTACAAAGAATGGCAAGACAGTTCCTACTCTATATACGAGCGCGTCCTTGTCTCTGTTTATCTGTGCTAAAGCCTCGTTTATACCTCCAGGAAAGAAGCCATTAAGGACTTGTTTTTTATTTTGTCTACCCGATTGGTACTTTAATTCGCCCTCATCAAATAAGTTTTTTGCAAACTCGGGATTAACATTTAAAGTATAATTGGAAAGTCTAAAGTTCAGGCTGAGGATTATAAAAGCCGTTACAGCTAGAAGACCTATACCTTGTATAATTTTTTTCGGCAAACTCTTGTCTTCCGTTTTAGGTTCAATACTTGAAAATATTAGAAGTAAGCTTATTGCTATCATCGGATACCCATACCATATAATCCCAGCTGTCAGCAACATCCACATAAATGTGAAAAACGAAATAAATAAAATCAATATTCTTCTATGATTTTTATGACCCAGTGTACGCTGTCTAATTAAGAATATCATGAGAACAAAAAAAGTAAACAGAATTGGGTAGGTAAAACCATCTGAATTGCCAGATCGAGATGAAAAAAACTGATTCACTCCTTGATAAGACGAACTAACCCAAGCATAGATTGGGTCAATGATATTACTAGCAAGTAAGTTGTATGAATCACTCCTAACTTGATTCTTATAGTCAACCGTATTGACATACTGGTTGTTGATGAAGACTTTCCCGCTGCCTATAGATACATATAGTATTCCCAAAAGTAACACCATGCAAACAATACCATACATTGGTTTCTTTCTGAATCCAAATAAAAAAATAACAGGTATGAGTGCCATAAAAAGAAACCCAATATCTACGAATGGACCATTTACATTGGAGTTTGTCGTAGCATCATATGGTAAGCTTAGATACCTAGGCATCAAGGGCTCATAACCCATATATCTTTGTATTTCTTCTCGCACTGCATCTGCTCCTTCTATTTTCTTACCCTTATTCGTTTCTTGAGCAAACGTAGACAAAGAACCCAGCAGAAGTATTGCAAATAATAATACATGTTTACTCCACCTTGACATTTGGCTTCTATTAATTTCCATTACCCTGTAGTTTTTGTTGATTAAGGTGCTGGTTGTATTTTTTCTTCATGTAATTGAGATTTCCTGGCGGCTCATTTGTCTTACCGTTTAAAAGGTACCTAAATGAGATTTGCATATCTGAATCAATGAAATTTTTTGTTATCCAAGGTGTAGCCATAAGCACAAAAAATAAACTATAGACCAAGCTGAATAAGATAGATCTAACAAAACCTTTTTTTGATCTGTAAAATAAATAGCCAAATGTGCCTAATCCAATTAGAAGCAAGGTCCACTGAACATAATTTGCTGTCAGATGATAGTCTCTCATTCCAGACATGTCATCTAGTTTAGCTAATAGGATTGCGAATAAGCATAGCATCGAAGAGCCTAAAAAGCCTAAATAACCAAACTCTAAGAACCAAATCACACAAATCACACTGAAATAAGTAAATAAGGTAGTCAGCTTGATACCGAAAGCAAATCCCGTAAGTAAGCCCATGAATAAAAGGTAGGGGTTAGCCAACGCTTTAAAGCTAAATGAGGTATAAGAATGCTCATCAGATTTGAGCATTTTTTGGCGATCTTTTATCCAATGAAATAATAGGATGACGATACATAATACAATAAACAGAAGCCCTAAATCTACCTTCTGTTCTTGGAAGCTTTGAAAGCCAACTGATGGAATTAAATAAAAGCAGATAAGCGCTAAGTAAATGTAGTTTTGATTCATCTTTAAGATGTCTTTACCTATAGCATATAGACCTACTAAACATAAAACCCCACCAACAAATGATAGACCCAATACAGTCTCCATACTATTAAAAAGGATCATTCCGAAAGACATAAGTAAAGACCAGTTATATGGCTGGTAACCTCTTACTAGTCCGTGATAATCATTGATAATGGTAGGTAACTTTACATATAAGGAAAGGGAATCCCATCCCTTAGGAAAAGGGCTGATGTTTTGTAGCAGATTCATTTGAATTAAAAAGAGTAATAGCAAAAAAGAAGCTACTCCGATAAAGTTCAACTCTTTCGAGGGTTTTAATTTTTTTATGCTGATTCCTTTTAGAAAGGCTAGAGTCTTTTTAAAATTGAGTGCAATACACCCAATCAGTAAAGGGCCTAAAGTAAACCAGTATAAGCCCTTAACTACGCCAATAAAAAACGCAGCCATTACAATTAACATCAGTCCCATGGCAATAGAGACAGCGGTCTTACTGACCGGTTTGAGTAGAATGTTAGTCTTATCCACAAGCCAAGAGCCTACTGAGAAAGCAGCTACAACTATAAAGAAGATTTGAAGTGCAACACGTAAATAATTTCCTAGAACAAAGAAAACCTCACTCATTTTTGCAGGGATATTAGTTCCCTTATTCAAAGCGAGAGCAAAGGTGATGCAAATAAGTATTAGACCAGGAATTAATAATATACCTCCACGTAATAAGCCAGTTACTTTTGATTTTAAAAATTGATAAATCAAACCGCCAACTATGGCTTGTCCTAAAACTATGAGGTATAAATCCCAGTACGCAAAATTGGTAAAACGAATAGCATATCGAGGGTGCTTCTGCAAGTAATCGAAGAAGATAAAGCCCACCCAAAAAATCGAAAATAGAATAACTAGATAAGAATAAGCTTTCTTCAAAGTGGTGCTTTTTATTTTTGTTTCAGCTCAAATATATGAGAATAAAGTATCATACAAAAGCAGAGCTGATGATATATAGTTTTAGCGTTTAAATTATGGTTTGAGGAAAAAAGAGGGATAGATTTTCTAGAAAATCTATCCCAACCACAGAATCTCGTGATTTTGTGAATCGGTTGGGAATTAAAAAGGTTGCTCAAGGGATTAAACTTGTTAACCTTCCACAACAAAACTACTAAATGAATTCGCTAATAGTGGAAAAAATGACTCCTTAATTATTAACAATTTGCTTTTTTAGTTCATTTTGTAGCGCTTCAACTGCCTGAAATAGAGGTATTTCGCCATTTTTAAGTTGTTCCTTATGATTTTGGACCATCGATTTTATCGAAGGATGACTTAGGACCGTAGAAAGGATCATATTCTCCATATAGGTGTCATACCACTGGGCAGTTTGTGATTTTCTGCGGCTTATGAGTTGACCACTAACTAGTTTTGCATTAAAGTAAGTCTTAATGTGACCCCAAACATCTTCAATCCCTTGATTTTCAAGAGCAGAGCTCAAAAGTACCTTGACCGTCCAATCTTCATGTCTTGGACTCAAAATATGGACAGCATTAGCAAAGAACTGCTTGGTCTGTTTCGCAATATCTTTCTTGTCGGAGTCATTTTTGTTGACGACTAATAGATCAGCCAGTTCGACTACCCCTTTCTTTATTCCCTGAAGTTCATCTCCTGCACCTGGTTGCAGCAGTAAGAGCATCATATCGGACATGGCGTGTACTAAAACTTCGGATTGGCCAACACCGACTGTTTCGATCAGTATAACACCATAACCTGCTTTTTCGCAGAGTGCGATACTGCTTTGCGTAGTTTGTGCGACTCCGCCTAGAGTATCTCTTGCTGCAGAAGGGCGAATGTAAGCATTATCAATATTGCTAAGCTTTTCCATTCTGGTTTTATCACCGAGTATACTCCCTTTCGATATTTGGCTGCTGGGATCTATCGCAAGTACAGCCACTTTTATTCCTTGGCTAGTTAGGTTAAGCCCTAGTTGCTCTATAAAACTGCTTTTACCGACACCAGGAGAGCCCGTAATGCCAATTATCTTCGCGGGTACTTTCGGATTTGGCAGGGCAGCTAGAATATGTTGCCCTAGTTTAGCATGATCTTCATTTTGGCTTTCTAATAAGGTGATGGTTTGACTGAGAGCAACCTTGCTCTGAGCCTGGATGGCATTTACCTGCTCTCTAACATTAATTTTGCGTTTTGCTTTCTCAAGAAAAGACTTGGCAGAATTGGAGTTTGTAAACTTATTTTTTCCTTCGCTCATAAATTATTTACCAAATTTACACGCCGATTTTAGAATTGTGAAATTCCTTAACATGTAGTACGATTTAGATCTCATCAAAGTTAAATAATCTTAATGAAAATATGTTTTAACGAAATCTTAGTACACCAATCTTATCTGAGACCATATATTGAGGCAAGGACGGCTGATTACTATAATTATTTCTTTAATCGGTGTGATTGTACTCTCTTAAATTCAGCCGTCTCTTTTCTCAAATTTCATATTGAATATTGCAAAACAGATATAGTTTAAAAAAAGTGACATACTTTAACTACCAATATAGCAAATCTTCGAACTTCTGTTTCAATTTAGTGTATAATTGAAGATATGTTGCTTGAATTGAGCGGATTGTACGAGAAGATCAATATTTTATAAATATTTTAAGATTTTCCTCACAGCATGTTCAGTTTACAGTCGTTATACCTATCGTACACATTAATTATCAATTATTAAATTAAAGCGTAAAGCAATAAAAAACTTTGTTATGTTAAGAATAAAATTTTTCATTTTCAGTCTTGCCTGTGTAGGCTTATTTTTGACTTCATGTGGTGATGATCCTATAGATGGCGGCACTCCAGGAGGCGGTGGCGTAGACGCACCTTTTGTATCCTTATTAGATGGTTTAGATGTATTATCTTTTGATGCAACAGTTACTCCGGGTACAGATTTTAGAGTTACTTTGGATGCAACTTCTAATGGTGCTCAGCTAAAAGCTGTTGAAGTATTAAGAGATGGCTTCAGTTTAAGTACTGAAGAATTTGATAATGAAGCTATTGTTGATTTAGAAGAGCAAAATCCTCAATTACTTTTTGGTACCGATAAAGATGGTCTTACTTGGACTTACGGATTTGAAACTCCAACGACGGAGGGATCTTACTTATATGATTTTGAGGTGACAGATGATAATAATGAGGTAGCTACAGCTTCTATCACCATTACTGTGGAAGCTCCACTTGAGGTAGTTGATCCAAGTATTACGGTTGCATCAAACACAACAATCACGGCACCTGCAAATAGTTTGATAAAAGTGAATGTAACTGGTGAAACAGGCACTTATGATTTTGCTTCGATTAGTGTATTTGAGAATGGATCTATCATTTCTGATCTTACAAGAGTGAGATACAATGATATTGATTTTGATGCAAATCCAATGCCATTGTTTTCACCTGATACAGAAGGATTTACAAGTAGTGTAACTGTTCGTACGACTACAGGTACTAATTCTTACACTATCAGGTTAACTGATACGGAGGGCAACGAAGCCGATTTTACTTTTGAGGTAATTGAAGAAGTGAATACTACTCCACTTCAAAATACTTTCAACTTTGTATTATTCTCTAATGCTGCTGGTCCTAATTTAGGTGGTCTTGATTTGGATGCGGGTGTAGCAGTGAGCTCATCCAGTGCTATGGCGGAGATTAGAGATAGAGGTATTGATATAGGTCTTCCAAATTCTACAAACTGGTTGCAAGAGGTAGAGCCAGTAAATGGCTCTGAATTGCGTATTGTTGATTTAAATAGCTTACCTGAAGGATTCAATTTTGCTGATGTGACTTCAAAAGAGCAAGTAACTGCTGCATTTAATGGCGGAACAAATGTTGCTTCTTCACCTATGCTGCAAGAAGGTGATCTTTTAGCAGTTTCAAGCCCGACGAATATTTATATTATTCAGGTTGAGACAGTAACGGTTACAACAACTGATAATACTGACTCTTACGAATTTTCTATAAAGTACTAGAAAGAAATTTAATTAAAATACATCTGAAAGGGCTTGATCTTAATTGATCAAGCCCTTTTGTTGTATCCAGGTGCACGACTAGTAGAAAACGCGATGCTTCGCGTCTCGAACACTACAGAGAATCTCATAAAGACCATTTAATTTGTAAAATTCACAAAAATATCCAATCAAGTTTTACAATAGAAACATTTGTTTGGACAAGGGGTAGTAGCAGTGGGCGCGATAGCGACCAGTCCAAACCTGCTGGCGTGGCCTTGTGGTGCGGGGGCAGGTGCAGGACCAAGCTGCGCATGACCCGGTCCCGATGGTTTAGCATTGAAGTATAGCATCGGGATGGCCCCAACTATGCAAAAAAAGCTAAGTCATACAGGTTCTAATCCAAATCGGAAAATAATCAATCCAACTTTTTAAAGTGTGCCCAAGCGTGCTCGGCTAACTCCTTGGTCAGGTGCTCAAAATAGTAAGCACCTTCAGTTGGATTTAGGACTTGATCCATATAGCTTTCTAGCTTTAATAGGTGCTGGATATTTCGATTGATCCTGCGTTCGAAGTCTTTTTGTGGACCGGGTTGGGGATGAATAAGGAGAGAATGTATACCGCAGACCACTGCACTAATGGCTTGGATCGTAGCATTTATCTTTTGTGTATTTTCGTCGAGCTTGTCATTGTCTTGGATGTGTGCTGTCAGGTGAATCGGCGTATTTGGATCCAACTGATAAGCATCAAGTATGTTTTGCCAGAGAATCTTTAGCGCCTGTATCCACGCAATATTATGGTAGAAGCTTTTGTTGAGGTGAACATTGAAATAAAGATGTTCTGGCTGTTTTGATTTTTGTAAGATCTGCTCTGATTGCCTCATCTGCTTGGCAAGCTGCATAGCAGAATCATCCGTACGAATGTGAATCTCCGTAGCTACTCGCCTGCAAAGGATGAGATTAGCTGGAATCTCTGCTGTCTGATCTGCGATGATAAATAGTTGAGAAGGAGACCAATCACTTTTTTGCAGGAAGCTATCTAAAGAAGCAAGTGCAGCAACATTTACGCTGAAGTTAAGGGTGACTTGGATGTAGCTAAAGATAACCTTATTAAACAATGCTGCCCACTCCGCCTCGGATAAATCTCGGGTAATCGTGACATATATATGCTCCGCCCCCATATTAAGCGCTTCTAAAATATCATGATTGGTCTGGGTAGGTGAGCTCAAAGTGAATGGCTCTGTAATGGCCCATATCCTTGACTGTGAGAGCACCTTAAAGTCAGCGTTGGGCGCAACAAAATATGCAGGGGAGAAGGCTAATGTATCATCCCAAGTCCAAGATAAGTCATCTATAGATTTGCCTTTGAGGTCTTTTTCGACCTTTTCGAGCCACTTTTGAGCCGTAGGAGTACTAAAATTGCCATTCCAAGCCTTCATATATGATCATTTTTGCATTCGTCAATATGTGCGGTAATATAAGGTGCAACGAGAACTTTTTAAGGGCATATTGGTTATATTTGTGATTAAATTGAGCGTAGATTTAGTCTAAATAAGGAAAGCTCATTTTAAGTAAATAGTAGATATAAACTACGTTTTTTAAACTTTTGACCAAGAAAATCAAAATTAGAAACAATTATGGCTGAGCCAAGAATGATTTATTTTGACAACAATTCGACTACTCCAACAGATCCTAGAGTAGTAGATGCTATGTTGCCATATTTTTACGAGATGCCTGGTAATGCAGCAAGTCGTAATCACCCTTTTGGCTGGCAAGCTGAAGGAGCAGTGGATACTGCACGAGATCAAATAGCTGATCTACTAAAAGTAAGTTCTAAAGAAATTATATTTACGTCTGGAGCTACGGAAGCAGATAATCTTGCACTAAAGGGTGTATACGAAATGTATGCTCGTAAAGGGAATCATATCATCACCGTATCTACTGAGCATAAAGCTGTTTTAGATTCTTGTAAGAAGATCGAAAAAATGGGAGGTGAGGTAACTTATCTAAACGTTGGAAATGATGGTCTGATTGATCTGGCTGAATTAGAAGCTGCAATTACAGATAAGACGATCTTGATCTCTATCATGTGGGCGAATAATGAAACGGGTGTAATCCAACCGATGAAAGAAATCGGAGCCATCTGTGAAAAGCATGGGGTACTTTTTATGAGTGATGCAACACAGGCGGTAGGAAAGATACCAACGTATCCAAAAGAAATCGGTGTACACTTGATGGCTTTCACAGGTCATAAAATGTATGGACCAAAAGGTGTAGGTTGTCTATATGTAAATAGAAAAAATCCAAGAGTAAAAGTTACTGCTCAAATGGATGGTGGTGGTCACGAGCGCGGTATGCGTTCTGGCACTTTGAATGTACCTGCGATCGTAGGAATGGGTAAAGCAGCTGCTATAGCAAAAGAAGAAATGGCAGATGAAGCAATTCGTTTGGCTGCCCTAAGAGATAGGCTGGAAAAGGGTCTTTGTGAAATCGAAGAAACTTACATTAATGGTAATGTGGAAAATAGAATGCCTCACGTGGCTAATATTTCTTTCAAGCATGTGGAGGGTGAAGGTCTAATGATGACGTTCAACCAAAAATTGGCTGTATCTTCAGGATCTGCTTGTACTTCTGCTTCACTAGAGCCATCATATGTTTTGGTTGCTTTAGGATTGGGTGATGACCTCGCACATTCTAGTATTCGTTTTTCATTGGGAAGATTTTCCACAGAAGAGGAAGTGGATTTGACGATCAAGGCTCTTACCGAAGGAGTAAAGCACATGCGTGATTTGAGTCCTATCTGGGAAATGTACAAAGAGGGCGTTGATATTGACGCCATCGAGTGGGCTGAGCATTAAATTAAATTATTGAAACTTTATATACATCATTTGATGTTATACTCATAAATAAAAAATTAAATCAATTATGGCATATTCTGAAAAATTGTTGGATCACTTTAAGCATCCAAAGAATGTAGGAACGCTTGATAAAGCTGCTAAGAATGTAGGTACTGGTCTAGTTGGTGCACCTGAGTGCGGCGATGTGATGCGTCTGCAAATCGAAGTAGACGAAGAAACTAATACGATCAAGGACGCAAAGTTCAAGACATTCGGTTGTGGTTCTGCGATTGCTTCATCATCTTTAGCTACAGAGTGGCTAAAAGGAAAGTCTATCGATGAGGCTATGAATATTGACAATATGGCCATCGTTGAAGAGTTAGCTTTGCCGCCAGTGAAGATTCACTGTTCTGTATTGGCTGAGGATGCGATCAAAGGTGCGATCAAGGATTACCAAGAGAAGAATGGTCTTGAGGTAACTGCTGAAATAAAGAAACACTAGTAATTGGTGTTGATTTGTTTAACTGTTTATTCGTTTAAAGTGATAAACGATTAAACGCATCAATAAATAAACAAGTCCTTTAAAGCACGATTGAAAAAGAAATTTTAGTGATATAGTAAAACGCTAATCTAAAATAAAGAAATGTTATTCGTAGCAGATAGTGCAAAAGAACGTGTACAAGAAATCATCTCGGCCAAAAATTTGTCCGAAGATTATTTCATTCGGGTATCGGTAACCAGTGGTGGTTGCTCGGGTTTGAGTTACGTGATGGACTTTGATAATGAGCCTCAGCCTAACGATCAAATCTTTGAAGACAATGGCCTCAAAGTGGTGACTGATCTTAAGTCGTTTTTATATTTATGCAATACGACATTAGAATTTTCGGGTGGTCTTGAGGGTAAGGGGTTTTACTTCAATAATCCGAATGCGAGTAGGGAATGTGGCTGCGGCGAGAGCTTTGCAGTTTAATGCTCTAGTAAGATAAAACTATAAGCAAAATTTGAAAGTCTCCTCGATGTGGATCGGGTAGACTTTTTTTATTTCAAATAAGAGGTGCCCTTTAGAAGGTGAAAGTATACTGTCACCTACGGCTACTCTTGAGGATCTATAATGACTTTTACTCTAAGTGATCCTGTTTTGCTTCTGATAGAACTTGAATCTGGCAATGTCAGAATCGCCTCAACTGTGTATCATCTCTAATTTATTCCCGTCTAATATTACTGGCCACCGCTCGTACTATGTACTCCTCAAGCATCTTTCGGCTATATTCAAAAACTGCTTGCATCTCCCCTTTCTTACATAAAGTGACTCGCATATTACTTTTATGTACAGAAAATCAGAGAGTTACAATATATATAAAGAGCAAACTCTTAATTTTGAAAATACCAATGCAACGTTTATTGACTTATGAACATATAGTTAATTGTAATCGATCGACTAAACAAATTATTTAAAAATCAAAATGCAATATTTAAGCATTGCCAGTAATAAAAAATAAAAATATGAAAAATATTCTTAAATATTTATCCCTTTTCACATTGATGGCATTTATGTTCACCTCTTGTGAAAAAGAAAATATTGTTATTATCGATGATCCCATAGTTCAGACTCCTGAGCCAGAAGTAACTTCTGCAAATCCACTTCTTGGCAGAGTAGAAGGATCTAATACTGGATCTGCAGATGGCTTGGATTTAGAATGTGTGACTATTTTATTTCCTTTTGAAGTGTTGTTGCAAGACGAGTCAACGGCAGAGGTACTTTCTTTTGATGAGCTTATTACTCTTAGTGAATATCAGGAAAATCCTGCAATCGATTTTGTTTACCCTATAAATTTGGAGGATGCAGATGGTAATGAGGTAAATGCTGACAATATAGAAGAGTTGAGTGATTATTTTATTTCATGTATTCCTGATGATGGATGGGGTAGCGGAGATTGGAATGAAGGAGGAGAATATGGAGAGGTACCAGTTTTTGATATTGATTTTACGAACTCTTGTATAACATTAATATATCCCTTTTCAGTACAGGATCTAGGTGGCAACATCACTGTAGTGAACGGTCAAGAAGAGCTAGCAAATACAGTAATAGAAAACGAAGGATTAGTATTTTTTGCATTTCCACTTTCTGTAACACATGAAAATGGCGAAGAGGTGGTACTAGAAAATGGAGACGAATTATTCGAAGCATTAATCTCTTGTGACAATATTACTATTCCATGTGATACCACTATTGTAGGAGGAGGTCAGATTGCTTGCTATGAATTAAAGTACCCTCTTGCAATCGTATTGTTAGATAATTCTATAGAAACAGTTAATTCTGAAGATGAATTTGTTAATCTTCTACTCAATGGCGAAATAATAAATTTTTCTTTTCCCTTGACACTTATAAATGAGAATGGAGAAGAGCTGGTAGTGGAAAATGATAATGAATTAGCAGAAGCATTTAACGAATGTTATGAAGTTGAAAATCCTAATGAACCAGTAATATTTGAAGAAGCAGTATTGTTTCTTGCGATAAGTTCACAGGGATGTTACTCGATCAACTATCCAATATCCTTAGTGTACGAAGACGAAACCTCAGTGTCAGTCTCAAGTAATGAGGAATATGCACAAACACTAATGGCTGATGCAAGTTTGATTACTGGATTACAATATCCATTATATGTCATACTTGCTACGACTCAAGAAGTAATCGAAGTTTCCAGCAAAGAAGATTTATTTTACCTCTTAGTACTTTGCGAATAAAAATAGAATAATAGTCATATGATGACTTGGACGCGCAAGGCGACCGAGTCATTTTTTCAAAGAAAAGCTATACCAAATTGGTGGATCAAGAAGTAATAAATCTTTGTAAAGAGAATAAAGAGATAGGTCACAAAGCGGTCTATGAGCACAGCGTTAAATACGTATTTGCAATAGTCTCAGATACGTTACTTTGGAGCATGCAAGAAAAGATATTGTGCAGGAAGTATATGCGAATACGTTTTCCAATATTGCTCAATTCGATAGTGAAAAAGGATCATTTAAGTCATGGATTAGAAAGATAGCGGTGAATCAAAGTCTGATGTTTTTGAGAAGAAAAAATAGTTTTCAAAGCCTTATACCGATAACAGATAACGTAATAGAAAAAAATTCAGTACAGCAAGATCTATCAGGGTTTGAGAGAGAAAATGTATTGAAGGTGCTATCAAAAATGCCAATTGGATATAAGACGGTGTTCATGATGAATGTGATAGATGGCTATACGCACGAGGATATTTCTGAGAAACTGAGCATCAGCAAAGAAACATCCCGATCTCAATTGAGTAGAGCCAAAAAGTGGCTACAGAATAGATTGGTAAAAAAAAATAAAATCAAATTGTATGGATCACTTTGATAAAAATGATTTCGATTATTTAGATGATATAAATTCATCTGAAGTCCCTTCAGAGTTTGCTTGGGAGGAAATGAAAGTTGGTATTTATGGTAAGCAGAAAAGGAAAAGAAGATTTCTGCCATATTTCTGGTTGACCGCTGGAGCATTATTGCTTTTCTTTACTGTGGCTATTTTGTTCTTTGTAAATAAAAATGGAGACATCGAGATGAATGAAACTCCTAAAGAGCTAGAAGTTCAAGGTAATTTAAAAAATCAGGATAAGCTAGTTGTTGAGAAGGAGCTTGTTCAACAAGGTACAGTGGAAGAAGGGAATATTAATCAAACCAATAAAGGGATTTTGAAACCTAAGGCAGGTAAGAAAAAGAATACAATTCAAGCCGCTACCATACCTGAGCAGAAAGACTTAGCAATTACTTTAAAACAGAATGTAGAAACACAAAAAGATAACATACTTAGATTAAATAAAAGTAAGGAGTCTGTTGATTACTCTACTAGGATTACCGAAGAGGCAAACGGTAAAACACATAGCATTTTATCACAAGTGCTTGAATCTAATTTTGATGTCAAACAAATAGCTCCAATCAATAGCATTCCTACAAAGGTGATATCTTATGATAATGAAATAAGTTTTCATGTTCCAATTCCTCCAAGTGTTGATGCAGTTAATAACGATAAAGTTTTTGCTAAGAGCTGGACTATCTCTAGTTTTGTAGCAGCCAATATGTGGAGCTCACAATATCAAGAAGATCAAAATGTAGGTATTGACAGAAATAACGCGACGAGTCAGCTAATAGGTTTTTCTGCAAGTTTTGGAGCTGAGAAAATGATACGCAAAAATATATATGTCGGAGCAGACTTAGGTTATCATACCTGGAGTAGCCAGTTTGAATCAGACGCGACAAGAGATGTTGATGTTGAAGTAGAAAATGTACTCTTATCGTATAGAAAAAATCGGCTTACTGGCTCAAATGACCAGGAGACATATGGTTCACTTATCTTACCCGGCAAACAAAAGAGATATGTCAAACACTATAATGAATTTAGCGCAATTAGGGTAGGTAGTTTTGTGGGAGTAAAAATTGACCTATCGGATAAATGGAGAGCAGACTTTAAAATCGGACCTGGAGTACTTATCGGAACTCGTCAAGAAGGAAAGACTTACCAATTTGATAAAGATATTGTGGAGTATAATCAAGACAATAAGATTTATAAGGATTTTGCCATGGGAATTCAACCCTCTTTAAGATTGAGCTATATGATAAAAGAGAATATAGGCATTGGACTTCAGATAAACCATGATAGATATTTTAGTAATTGGTCAGATGAAAATTTAGTAGTTAGACCTAGCAGAACAGATGTAGGTTGTAGTATTTTCTTACAGATGTAGATAATCTCCTCACACTTTTGAAATATAAATGATTCTTATTTGTTTAATAGACAAAAAAATTGAAGACCTTCTTGATGAGAATCGGGGAGGTCTTTTTTTGTTTTTAATAAGCTAAATAGGCCTGCCATTAGAAAGAATAAGTTGTTAGGGAATAGTGAAATATTTCAACAACTAAACAGTATCATACTTCGACATAATTAAGAGTTGACAAACAATAGCTTTAAATCGAGACTATTTAACATATAATATATTTTTCTTTATGAAAATTATATTACATTTAGGTGGATTGATTAAGAATACAAGCAAAAACATAAGAATCTTCTAGCTAAAAATCATTTGAAATGTACAATAATTAATTCCTTAAAAGTCCCTAGTCCCTAGTCCCTAGTCCCTAGTCCCTAGTCCCTAGTCCCTAGCCGCTAGCACCTCCCAACCCATAAACGCAAACACCAACAAATACTCCACCAACACCATCCACAAATTTTCATGATAAATATCACCAGAATAATTGACATACGTCATCATAATCAAACCTGACCATAATATAGGATACCGATAGTTAGTAAAGAGGCACATCACCACTGGCATACACAAATACCAAGGGTGAATTGTCGTAGCAAACACTAAATAAAAAGTAAAAACGAATAAGGTAGTAGTCATCCAATTTTGTATAGTCTGTCCTTTTCTTAGAAATGTTTCTCCTAAAATATAAAGTACAGTGAAAATAGAAAACAAAGGTCCCACCTGCTGAATAGGATTATAGCCAAGTAGGGGAGTGCCAATTTCACGAACCACGTAATAGATACTCGCATTAAACTCAAATTTTCGGAAATATAAATCTAGGCTGTTTCCAAAATTGTGGATAAAAGTCTCACTAACTAATGGTGCAAACAAAAGTCCCACGGTAGCGACTGTCACCAAACCAAAAATAAATATCCGCTTAAAACCGAGTCTATTTAAGAGGGTAGGGAGCAACATCAGAGGCAATAATTTACTAGCTATAGATAAACCCATCGCGATAGCCGCATAGGCTAATTTATTTTTCAACAAAAGATAAAAAGCCAGTACAAAGAAAAAGACCATCGCCCCCTCAAAATGAAGATTACCCATCACTTCAATGATCACCAAAGGGTTCAGCGCATACCACAACACGTTTTTTATTGGCAGTGAAAGCAGGCTCAATATTTTTGGAATAATTACTAGAGACCCAATTTCGCAGGCTAAGAGAAAACTTTTCATCACAATGGAAGATATCATGATATCATCGCCGGCCACATTAATAGCTCCCGCAAATACCGTCTGCGCTACAGGAGGGTAGATGGTAAAGTAGTCTGGAGAATTAAGTTCATTATAGAGCGCCTGATTGATCCCTGGTATTTGCAAACTCCCATTTAGATAATAACTAGGCAACTGTTCAAATGGATTGATATCGTTGACAATCAAGCGACCATCCCAAATAAACCTATAGATATCATCACTCAGATTTGGAAAAGCAAAGAGCAAAACGAATCGAACAAGAATAGCAACCCCAATCCAAAATACAACTTCGGTCTTAGTCTTTACTTGGCTAGCTACATAAACATAAAGTAAAAACAAGGGAATAAATAAACTAGAAATCTGGAAAAACTCATTTTGCTTAGGAATAAAACCTAGGGAAATGGCTAGTGCTACGAAGAGGATAGCCCAAAGATTGTGTGTGTCTTTTTGGAAATATGCTTCCATTATTTTCATAGATCAGTAGTTGGGTTTTGTCTGGTGATGCTTGGTAAATATGAAGTGGGCTGAAAATATTATAGAATACACCGCTTTATATGTTGTCATTATTCCTTGAGGTGATCAGTGATCCAGTTTGCTATTCTGGCATACTTGAAATTTCCCTTAGCAATTTCCAAAACAAAATTATATTTTTCATCTTCGCTAGCTTCAATGTCCATTTGGTTTGATAGTAAAATAGCCCTCATTAGAAAATATCCTGTCCTCTTATTTCCATCATTGAATGGATGATTAATAACAATACTCTCTATTTGTGCTGCTGCTTTTTCTTGAGGAGTTGGGTATAGTTCTTTTTGGTCAAAAGTTTGGAATGGTCTATTGATAGCTGAGTCTAGTATACTGTGGTCTCTTACACCATGCGCGCCACCAAAATCTTCAATTAATTTAGAATGTATTTCAAGAACATCAGAAGTATTTATCACTTTGCTAATCTTTTCAAAAGACCGTTATCTTCTTTCGCAATTTTATTATAGAATTGAGATAAGCTATTGTTCTTTTTTTTCGCAGCCTTAGTTGATGGTTTGTACAAACTTGATTTTCTAAACTTTCTTACTAGCAAATAATAAAACATAACTCTATATTTATTTCTATTTCTGCTCCCCATTACTGCAACTACATCTGCAATCCCTTGATCTAATTTTGGGCTGTCCTCCAAGCCTAATTTCTTTATGAGAAAATTTCTTTTGACTTTTTCTAATTCGCTTTTATCCGAGGAAGAGACTTTAGCAGAATCAGCTTTAAATATAGAAGGACCGCAAGATTTAGCTATTTCAATAAGCAAGTTCTTGTCGTATTTAACACCCAATTTTTTGAATTCCTTCTCGTAAAGTATAACTGCTTCCTGAAATTTTGTCATCCTATTAAATTTAATTGAGGTCTAATTGATAAGAGGTATTCAAAGGAACATGTGCTGTAACTTCGTATTAATAAACCTATTAACATAATTAATAGTTCTTTTTATAGTAGCAAATTACAAAATATTTATTGGAAACACTCCTAAGAAAACGGTCATACTGACCTTTCCTTTATTTAAGAGTATAATGCCTCACCGAGTAAAAACAAATCGTACCAAATCCGAATGCCAACAAGATATGAAAAGCGATAAAGGTAGTATTCTGTAAGTATATTCCAGCCAAAACACCCCCAATAAAATAGATAGCTAAGATCCCCTCAAAGATAGTTGTCCAAGGCAGTTTTTTAGCCAAATAATTTCCCTTCTGAAAAGAATCCGAAATGTTTTTTATGGCAAACTTTGGTGTTCTAATAAACGGGGACTTCTTACCTCTATACCCCTGAAGTACTGCTATCGAATTATGCAAGGATAGACCCATAGACAAAGACAAGAAAACGGGAAAAAGCAATATAAATTTTAGAAGTGTTTTGAGGTATGACTTTCTATTGAGTTCTGCTTCTACGTTGGCTACATAGTAGACCGCAATCACACAGACCATGGAAATCAAAAATACCGCGAAGTACTTAACATCTACCACTATAGTTTCTAGCAAAAATACCAAAGGCACGCTCACTAGCCCAGCAAGTAGGATGAACATAAAAACACCACTAGATAAAAGATGAGATGTAGCTTGTAGTTTTTTAGAAAGCTTCATATCCGACTTCCAAACTTGTGGCAAAAGCTTGCGCGCATTTTCAGCACCTCCTTTCATCCATCTAAATTGCTGTGACTTCAGTCCGTTCATTTCTGCAGGCAATTCAGCAGGGGAGCCAAATTTTTCTAAGTATTTTATTTCCCATCCTTTCATCTGCGCTCTGTAGCTCAAATCAAGATCTTCTGTAAGGGTATCCGCTTCCCAGCCACCTGCATCATCTATACAGGCTTTACGCCATACACCAGCTGTGCCATTAAACTGCAGTAAATAGTTTCCAGCCTTTCGACCAGATTGCTCCACCGTGAAGTGAACATTCAGCTGCAATGCCTGCAGCTTTGTAATCAGAGAATAGTTTTGATTGATATGCTCCCAACGGGTTTGCACCACACCCACTTTCTCATCATCAAAGTAGGGAACCGTAGCTTTTAAAAAATCTTTTCTAGGTAAAAAATCTGCATCAAAAATCGCTAGATAATCACCTTTGGCAGATTTATTCGCATGCTTCAGAGCACCTGCCTTATATCCCACACGGTCATCTCTTTGTACCAGCTTGATATCAAATCCTTTAGCCGTATATTCTATTACCTTTCTCTTTGAAATCTCAACCGTTTCATCGGTAGAGTCATCTATGATTTGAATTTCAAATTTGTCTTTTGGATAGTCAAATTGACAAATTTTATCGATCAGTCGATCGATTACATACATCTCATTATATATAGGCAGCTGAACTGTGACAAATGGCCAATGTTTCCTCGCAGGGATGGTATCTAATGTGGCTTTATGTTTAGCTTGTTTTAGGTAGTGGTACAGCAGATTCAGCTGGCTTAGGCAGTATACCGTGATGTAGATCAGGGCAAAAACATAAATGGATAAAATAAAGTAAGCCAAGGTACTTGATTATATTAGTTTAAAAATGGTCCAAATAATTTTATGCCCAGCCAAGATAGTACCTTTTATAGTACCGCTTACCTTGGAGACACCTATGCGCTTTCTATAGTTGACAGCTACTTCAGTACATTTTAGTTTATACTTTGCTGCTTTTACCTGCATCTCCACAGTCCAACCAAAATCAGGGTCTTGCATCTCTAGCTCTATTAGCTTGCTATACTTGATGGCTCTGAATGGACCCAAATCAGTAAAAGAATATTTATAGAAAAATTTGATCAAAGTAGTTGCCAACCAATTACCAAAAATTTGCTGCGGCATCATAGATCCAGATTCTAGATTTCCTAGCGCTCTAGATCCAATCACCATATCTATATCCTCATCTACGATAGGCTGTATGAGCTCGGGCATTTGCTCAGGATGATCTGAATAATCACCATCAACAAACACTACTATCTCTGGTTTGATCGATTTGGTCTTAATATGAGCTATGCCTTGCAGACAAGCACTACCATAGCCCTTATTGGCAGCAAATATGACTGTCGCGCCCGCCTCGCTTGCCACCTCAGCAGTTCTATCTGTACTGGCATTATTACACACAATAATGTCTCGTACCAAATCCTTTGGGATGTCTCTTACTACATGCGCTATAGAAGCCTCCTCATTATAAGCGGGTATGATTACGTCAATTATAGGTGTTGCTGACAAGTTTAAATCATTGAATTTATTCTTCATTCCGAATTGGAATACCCTAATGCTTTAAAAAGCAATCTCATTTGAGAAAAGTTGTAAACTTACATCTTTGCTTTATGTGTAAGGTACAAATAGGAGCATTCTGTAGAGTATTAATTAGCGTTTTACTTCAGTACTAGCTAAATTGTCCTTCGTACTACACTTTAAGGAGTAATCAGATGGCTCCTGTACTATCATCGATGTATCAGAGTTTGAAATGGTATTAAATAGCTTTATTCATAAATCGGGTTAAATTTGCCCTCATGCAACACAAAGGCAGAATTCACTTATTCTTTTTGTACAGCACGCTCTTGACGCTGCTTTACATCCTCTTGATGTCAGGATGCAAGAAAGACTTGGATTTTGTTACCGATTCCTCTGCAGGACTTGAATTTTCCGTAGATACGCTCAGATTTGATACCGTATTTACGACGCTAGGCTCTGCGACCCGAATCATGAAGGTGTTTAATACCAACGATTCCCCTATCCAGATCAGTGATATCCGCCTAGATGGACAGAGCAATACCAAATTTATATTCAATGTGGATGGTATCTCAGATGAGACCTTTCAGGAGGTGACCATACCAGCACAGGATAGTATATATGTATTTGCCGAAGTCACTATAGATCCTGATCAGCCACTTACGAATAGTCCATTTATTATCTACGACGAGCTGGTTTTTCTAACCAATGGAAATACTCAGCGTGTCACCCTAGAAGCATTCGGTCAAAACGCTAATTATGTACCCAGCACTTCCGCAGATGGGCAGATCTCCGTACTCAGTTGTCAAAACGAATCCATAACCTGGAATGATCCTAAACCCTATGTGATATATGGTGTCCTAGTGGTCGACAGTTGCCAGTTGATTCTACCCGCTGGGACACGCGTGCATGTGCATGGAGGTATAGTCAATACGGTAGATGAGGTTGGTGAATCATTGATCTACAACGATGGGATCATATTCTTCACTCAAAATGGGAGACTGACTACGCAGGGTACTTTAGAGGAGCCAGTGATCATCGAAGGGGATCGACTTGAAGAAAGTTTTGACGACATCTCAGGTCAGTGGGCTGGTGTTCGATTTAGTGCAGGCAGTGTAGGCAATATGATGAGCCATACCATTATCAAGAACTCCATAGTCGGCGCTAGAGTAGATTCTGCCGCCAGCTTAGTGATTAATGATTGCCAATTTCATAATACTGCAGGCTCAGGTTTGATCGGTTTACATAGTACGATTCGTGCGACCAATTCACTTTTCTATAACAACAATAGCAACTGTGTCCAACTTACTTATGGTGGCAATTATAACTTTGACTATTGTACCATGGCGAGCTACGGTGTAGATGCTTCGGCTTTGAGTATATCTAATGCACTTTGTTTAGATCAACTGTGTACGCAGTTCAGGATCAATCCAGTCAATGCTTTTTTTCGCAACAGCATCATTTTCGGATCACGAGATGATGAAGTCGATCTTTTCAACCGTATCCCTTTAGAGGATCCAGGCTTTTTTAATTACCGTTTGGAGAATTGTTTGGTCCGTGTGAATGATTTGCCAGAAGAAGAATTTTACACCGATTTTTTCGATCGCTGTGCCCCTTGTCTCAACGGATCAACTCAGGATTCTCTATTTATGAGCATCCGCGAGGACGACTATCGCTTGGACACTATGTCAATGGCGGAGATGAATGCACAGCCGATAAATACTATTACATTAGACCTTGATGGAAATTCGCGCGACGCTACTACGCCCGATATAGGTTGTTACGAATTTATCGGACAGTGAGTCAGACTATTTCAGTCATCGGTTGTGGATGGTTAGGCCTACCTTGTGCTATCCGATTTGTAGCAGAAGGATATCATGTGAAAGGAACGACTACCACTGCGACTAAAATTTCCACTCTAGAAAAGCATGGAATCGAGCCATATTTACTCCAGTTAGATACCGACGAGCCGTCTACCCAATTATTTAATTGCGACATTTTATTTGTCAACTTCCCTCCAGGTAGACATGCAGAAAATATAGTCACTAGATATCAAGATAGAATTGCCAAGGTGATTCACATCGCAGAGAAGACGAGCTTAAAAAAAATTATTTTCGCCAGTAGCACGGGAGTATACGCTGGCCATACTGATGTACCCGTTGTGACGGAATATACTCCGCCGCAACCCAGACGCAATTCTGCCAAAGCCATGTACGAGGCAGAAGTAACTTTAGCTGCCTACACCGATCAATTAACTATTTTGAGATTCGCAGGACTAGTAGGTCCTGACAGGAAAGCCGCCAAATTTTTAGCAGGCAAACAAAATCTCCCCAATCCAAACAATTCCGTCAACCTCGTCCACCTAGATGACTGTGTCGAAGCAGTGCAGCGTATCGTGACCAAAAATATCTTCGGAGCGGTCTATAATGTATGCGCCGATCTACATCCGAGCAGACAAGAGTACTACACTCGCTTGACCACCGACGCAGACCTAGCACCGCCCACTTTCAGCACTCAGCAAATCAGCCCCGACAAGATCGTCTCCAATGAAAAAATTAAGCGAGAGCTAGATTTTACTTTTAAGTATCCAGACCCTTTTCAGTTTTAAGTCTTGGATCGTTTGGGGCCATCCCGATCCTTCGGTATCGCCTATTGGCTCACTCAGGACGGGACCACGTCGTCCGCTACTATCCCTTTTTTCGCTCGGCGAAACAAAGGGATACCGCTACCACCGTTTGTCCTGACGCTCTCCGAGCTCTATGATGCTGCTTTACGCAGCATTCCGTATATTTAGAAAATTTAACCTAAACTTTGGTCTAAATGAGAGTTCTAGTATTTTGGATTATTATAACTTTGTTCTTGTCATGTCAGGGAGATCAACCAACAGATAAAATAGATCGTCAAGTGATTCAAGAAAATTTTGAATCCAATAAGGTTCTAAGAAAATATAATAACGACGATCAATATCAAGAGTTAGTACAGAAGAATTTTACGACCCCAGAGTTTCCCGAAATTCAAAACCAAAAGAAGCAGACAAATCAAAAAACGTCAATTTACACAGCAGGAAAGTATTTTGTGATTTCTCCCGATGGGTTACGAATGAGAGCGGGACCAAGCTTGTCAGAAGATGTCTTGGAGACTATTCCATTCCAAGGTGAGGTTGAAGTGTTAGAAATCTACAATTTAGTAAAAGATACCCTGAATAAAAGGGCACTTGAAAAGGGAAAAACAATCGAAGAAGATTTTAATATTAAAAATTTCAAATATAATGTAATCGGTGATTGGATTCAAGTACAGTATCAAGAGGAAATTGGCTATGTGTTCAGTGCGTATATAGCAAATGGCAGATTTAAAGCATCACCAAAATATAGCCATTCTTTACAAATTGTAGGAAGACCGCCAGACGGGAATAGAGGACATTCATCCAATATTAAATATTGGTACGTAATGACCGAACAAGAAGACGGTCGCTATCTTGAACCTGTATCCATTCACTATCGGACAGATCATAATTTAAATTGGCGAAATCGTCCCGATTATGTTTGGATTACTCCAGCTAATAAGAATGGATTAGTCCTAGGGTCTTCCAAAAAAATGACGAATCAAGAGATAGACATAAAATCAAAAGGTATTTTGGTAGAATATGATGTAGAGCAAGGGTATTTTCCGATGACAGCAAAACTAAAAAAGAAGACTGAAGAAGAATTTGAGAAATTAAATTTAAGTCTGAAGAAAGTTGAAAATCAAGATGGAATTGAATTGATTATTTCTGATGGTGACATAAGTCAAACTTTAAATTCAATTGAAATATTTGAATATCTATGGCCAGTGAATATTTCGCTTATAGCTGATATTGATCAAGATGGAAAGTTAGATTATTTGGTTAATTACGAAGGCCACAAAACACTTGGTGTGACGGTATTATTCCTAAGTTCTGAAGCCGAGCCAGGACAACTTGTAAAAGCTGTTGCCTTTTACGATAGAGGTTGGCCATGCTAGAGTATTCAAATTTTAACTTTAAGTATAATTGGAACTTGCTGATATTTTGTATCTTTAGTTAGACCAATGAAAAAACTAATCCACCATATAATTTTTATTTCTGTAGTAATAGCTGGTTTGATCCAACCTATCCTTTCTCAAGACCTTACTCTTGGACTTCAGATCAATGATCTGGCTTCACATCCTATGCAGCCATTAGCGAAGCCTGCTTACTTAGGAACGGTCACTGACCCAAGCTTTGGGACGACCATCCGAAGGATCACTGACGCAGGAACTGGTAATGCCATTGTGCCCATGTATAGTACCATCCAAGCATGGAATGCAGACGAGACATTAATGATAGTTTATAAGACTGGTGTTGGAGATCATATTCTTTTGGATGGGATGAACTATAATGAAATTCGAGTCTTGACAGACGTCTCCCCAAAAGACCTCGAACAAATATTCTGGGATTTTAATGATCCCAACTTTTTCTATTATCTAGAAGCTGGAACGAATGCTTTGATCAAATATCAGGTCTATACTCAGACGAAAGCTATCTTGGTAGACTTGGATGTTGTATCGGGATGTTCTGGTGATATTGCCATGGGCAATGATGTACAAATGAGTTCTTGGGATAGCAGCATATTTTGCTTTAGATGTGACAATACAGATGCCTATTTCTATGATGTTAGTATCAATACAATTTCATCATTTAATATAAACAACATAAATAATACAGCTCCGATGCCTGGTCCCTCCGGATCTCATTTTTATCATCGGACAGATGCCTATGACGATACTGGAAATTTGACCTACATCCTTAACGAAGCCAGTACCGAACACTCTTGTATGGGCAAACTAGCCAATGGTAACGATGCCTACTTCGCTGTCGCATTCGCCAACGGTCCACAAGGAGGATGTGGTGGAAATATAGTAGCGCATGATTTGACCACAGGGTCCTGCTTCTCCATCATCTCTCAAGGACAAGGCTATAATTATTCTCAGTCAGGTACACATATCAGTGCTCTTGCCCACCAGAATATAAATGATGGTTGGCTCTGTGCCTCCATGATGGGATATGCCAAGGATGGACAAACTTTGTTAGATCAAGAACTGGTTATTGCAAGAGCCAATCAGGGAAATATACAAGTCTGTCGCATCGGTCATCATCGCAGCGATGAAGATGAGTTTAACTATTGGGGAGAGCCACACGCTGTGATCAGCCCATCAGGGACTAGAGTGCTTTTTGGTTCTGATTGGAGCGGCGCTGAGGATGGCCAATCCATAGACTGCTATATTGTTGAATTACCAATTTTTGAATTGGTCAACAGTCATATTACCAGTTTACCTGATGGCATCGAAGTATTTCCTAATCCTTTTACCGATAGGGCAGTGGTGAGCGGAGAGTTTACCAATTATGAAATCAAAGTTTTGGATAGCCTAGGTCAAGTAGTGGCAGACTACACAGGCACTGCTTCGCCATTAACTATTGACTTGACTTCACTTGGCTCGGGTATGTATTTTATTCAAGTACAAAGCACCATAGACTCAAAGTTATCATTACATAAAATTATAAAACAATAGTTTTCATCCTTAAAATAGCGTAATTATGTATAAATATTTATTTGCTTTTATTGTAGTAGCTTCCTTATCCTTCGAAAATGTGATTGGCCAAATAACTATCAAACCAGCAAAAGGGTTCGATACTCAAATCGGAAACTTGGTTAGCATGATGGATGATCTCAAAATCAGAATCACCAATAAGGTTGAAAATTTAAATCAAGACGGAGTAGATTTTTTGCTAGACGATGATGCGAATCGGATAGGAGCACTAATACTTCATCTTGCTGCAACAGAAAAATATTATCAGCTGTATACTTTTGAAGGTAGAGACTTCAATGCTGAAGAAGCAAATTGGGATATGGCACAAAAACTTGGACCACAAGCTAGAGCCGAGTTAGTGGGAAAACCAATTGATTATTACTTAAAAGAATGGGATAAAGTAAGGAAAGAAACAAAGAAGCTGCTTAAATCCAAAGATGATGCATGGCTGAGCAAAACAGTCAATCAAGGTAATATGAATAATCATTGGGCCTGGTATCATGTGATGGAGCATCAAGCTAACCATATGGGCCAGATCGCATTTATCTCTAAGAGAATTAGATAATTAAAAAAGTAGTTTTTAATCTAAGCTAATCATAACGCTACACTCATCATACGTCTATGTACTATTCTTTTTTTTGATGAAGGATATATCGTTTCTTTGCAAATAACTATGGAAAGAAAGCAACATTAAAAGCAAAAATTAAATTCTAATGACGCTAATCAATTTTTCGGAAAGCACCGAAGTTATTTTGGCTATTTGTGGATTAACTGCTATTGTGTTTAGTAGATATGTATTGATTTCCGGGGCATTCTATATCCTCTTCTATTCCTATTTTAAAGATTCGGTATGGCACAGAAAGATAAGTGAAGGCTTGAGACCTCCTGGGCAGTCTCGGTCAGAGATCAAATGGTCGGCTATTACTTCTTTTATATTTGCTTTGTCAGGTGTAGGAATGGTCTGGCTCTGGCAAGAAGGTTATACTGCTGTTTATACAGATTTTAGAAAGTATGGGCTGCTGTATTTACCGATTAGCTTAGGGATTGGAATGTTTATTCATGAGACCTATTATTATTGGTTGCATCGCTGGATGCATCGACCAAAGATATATCGATGGATTCACAAGACGCATCATGACAGTATTATTACCTCTCCGTGGACTTCATTTTCTTTCCATCCGATGGAGTCTATTCTACAAGCTATCGTTATTCCTTTTATTGTGATTTTTTTGCCGATGCACAACGTGGTTATCATGACGATGCTAATCTTAATGACGGTATCCGCTACCATCAATCATTTAGACATAGAGATTTATCCAAAAAATGCAGAAAGACATTGGTTTGGAAAGTGGATTATTGGCGCAACCCATCACAGTATGCATCACGCAAAATTCATCAAAAATTTCGGTTTGTATTTTACCTTCTGGGATAAGTGGATGGGAACAGAAAGTGAAGAGTTTGAAGCTTTGTTTCGGGAGAAGACGCAAGAGTCTGAAAGTAAAAATAGCTCTACATTCTCTGTGTGATTGAAAATAGTAAAGCGCGATTCGGTACCTAAAGCAAATACACAAATACACAAATACACAAATCTCATATCTCTAGCCTCTAGCCTCTAGTCTCGAAACTCATTTCGCGCAAGGGATATGGAGGGGAGACGCGGTAGCGGCTAGTGCGCAGCACCGACCGAATAGGGAGCCTGTAGGAGCCCGGTCCCGATTTCTTCGGGATGTGCCCAAAACAAAAACAGCTTAGTCTTTATAAATCGTAATCTGCTAGTGGGCGAAATCAGGAAGTGATATCTTTTTAAAGCTAGTACCTAGCGCCTAGAACCTAATACCTTCTTAATGCGCCCAAAACAAAAACAGCTTAGTCTTTATAAATCGTAATCTGCTAGTGGGCGAAATCAGGAAGTGATATCTTTTTAAAGCTAGTACCTAGCGCCTAGAACCTAATACCTTCTTAATGCGCCCAAAAC
>Ga0209187_1001235_pt1 | contig 31698 bp, 28 predicted proteins | sample BantaG_FD_187430 | JGI IMG/M metagenome (GOLD analysis project Ga0209187, IMG submission 187430) | Marine algal microbial communities from Bantry Bay, Ireland - BantryBay_4 metaG (SPAdes) (version 2) | ecosystem: Host-associated > Algae > Red algae > Unclassified | place: Bantry Bay, Ireland...
GTAGTGAGAAGACACCTATGTGTTCTGTCGCTTGCCATAACATATTACAAGATGTACTTAAAGCTAACAAGGTTCCTGAAGGAGTAAGTAGTCTTGTTACTGGCGATTATGAGATCGGTGAGTTAATGTCTAATGACTCAAGAATACCGCTTGTAAGTGCTACAGGAAGTACTCGTATGGGTAAGATTGTTGCAGCGACAGTAGCAGCACGATTAGGTAATACGCTCTTAGAGTTAGGTGGTAATAATGCCATCATCATAACTAAAGAAGCTGACCTTAATCTTGTATTAACTGGAGCCGTATTCGGTGCAGTAGGGACATGTGGGCAGAGATGTACGAGTACACGTAGATTAATTATACACGAATCTCAATATACTAAAGTCAAAAATATTCTCATCAAAGCTTATGCACAACTTAAGATAGGTGATCCTTTAGATCCTAAAAATCATGTAGGACCACTTATTGATACTGATTCTGTAGATGCGTACTTAGACACAATAGAAAAGATAAAAGAACAGGGCGGTAAGTTCGCTGTAGAAGGTGGTGTACTCAAGGGTAAGAAATACAGTAGTGGTTGCTATGTCAAACCTTGTGTAGCTGAAGTCACTTCAGATTTTGCTATAGTTAAGCGTGAGACATTTGCACCTATTCTATACATTATGAAATATAAAGGTGATCTCGAAAATGCAATCGCCATACAGAATGATGTACCACAAGGCTTATCTTCTGCGATCATGACAACTAACTTAAGAGAGGCAGAGCTATTCTTATCCTATGCAGGATCTGATTGTGGTATCGCTAATGTCAACATCGGCACAAGTGGTGCTGAGATTGGTGGTGCATTCGGTGGAGAGAAAGATACTGGTGGTGGAAGAGAATCAGGATCTGACTCATGGAAAGCATATATGCGTAGACAGACAACTACAATCAACTATAGTACTGAGTTGCCGCTTGCACAGGGTATTAAGTTTGAGCTATAAGAATAACGATACAATAGATATGTACGAGCAGGGCACAGAGTGTCCTGCTTTTTTTTGATCTGAACTACCGATTTTGATAACATAGAGGTTTATTAATATGTATATTAGAATATCATTTATTCTCAAACCTTCCGTATGAAATATATTCTATTCATTTTCTTTAGTGTTTTAATTCTAACTCATGGTTACTCTCAAGATCAAAACCTTATCGAAAATTCCTCAAAAGAAGATAATTTTCTTATCAAACCAGCTAATGTTTATGGAACGTTTGGATCTATAATATTCGGATTTGCTGGCTCTGCTAATGCAGAGTATCTTTTCTTAAATACTAGGAATATTAAATTAGGACCAAAGATATCATTTGGGGGTGTTGTTATCACCGATTTTTTTATTGGCTTTAGTGCTGGCGCCTTTTATAGTCCAGGGGCAAGTCTTCTTATAGGAAAAGACCGCATTAGTATAAATAAAAATTCATTTTTCGTAGAGCTAAATTATGGTTACTTATCCTTTGTAAATGACCTTACTGAAGGTGACTATTTATTCGCTGGTCTTAGATTATATGAGCCATCTGGACGAATCTTCAGAATTGGTATTGGCTTCCCAGAGTTACTTCAAGTCAGTGTCGGTCAAAGTTTTTAAATGTGTAAAGTAGTCCTCACCAATATTATTGTTAACTCAAAACAATACAGCAACGCTTCATATCTTCAGCTTCAATATATATACTAAGCGAAGAAATATACTTGTGGTTGAAGAGAATCAAATTCTGACTCTTGCTTATTACTTGATATCAGGAGATAGTTATAAAAAGAGAAAAGAGGACTATCCAAAAAACGGTATTCCTCTTTGTAATATATGGGTATGTAATTTCTCTATTTTCGTACCTTTCTTCTTACTCACTGTACTATAGCACAATTAGAATTTAATTAATGGATAAGAATTATATAAAACTTACGGTAAGTATCCTCTTAATTTTATTAGGAACATGGCTTTTATTTATAAATGAAGAAAACCCTAAAATTTCTAACCGATCCATAGGAGACGATTCTTTAGTTGTTATTGATCTTACAAAAAAGAAGAGTTTGCCAAGGTACGTGTATGTCATTTCTGGCTGCTTATTAATTGCAATAGGTGCAGCATATTTAATCAAGCCGCATCTCGGTCAGAAAAAAGATAATAATGATAATCCTTTAGATGCTTTATCAGAACGAGAATGGACCATAGTTTCTCTCATAGAGAAGGGTATGACCAATAAGGAAATAGGAGGCGAACTCCACATAAGCCTTAGTACTGTCAAAACTCATGTTAATAATATTTTTAAAAAATTAAGTATCAATTCTCGATCTGATCTATTAAAAATCACTGCATCTAATAGGGTTTAGTACTAATTTCCACCCATAGATATTAGCATCATAGTATCAATCCATTTTAATTTGCCATTCATAAAATATAAATTTTGAATATGCGAATAATGAAAATACTTTGGATCTTACTTTTCTTCTCACACACCATAATCGCTCAAGACATCACAGAATGTACAAAGGTTGTGGACCTTACCGTTACATCAATTAACAAGCAGTCTACGGAGGAACTTTCTAAATACCTTTCCGATGATTTTATGATAGCAGGACAGAAAGGCGTAGTGGCCAAAATGGTTCTCAAACAGTTACTCTCTCAACTCGGAGAAACAGTAAAATCACATCATCAAGAAGACGTCATCGAATCAGAAAATGAGCTGGTATTAAAGTATAATATCGACTATGAAAACAAGGGAATGAAGGAGGCGACATTTACCTTTAATAGGGATAATCTACTCAAGGGTTTAGAGCTTTTTGAGATGGAAGTAAAGACAATGAATGGAGAATCCGAGGTGCAAAAACCAGATAATAGCATCATTGAGATTCCATTTAATTTGGCAGGGAAATTTATTGTTGTAGATGTAGAATTGGATGGAGATAAGAAACCGTTTATACTAGATACGGGATCTCTTAAGGTCATTCTCAACTCGAAGCATATGCCTGATTTTGATAGTGATAAAAAAACAATATCTTCTAATAAAGGGGTCAATGGTAATATTTCTGGAATGGATATCAGTAAGGTTAATAAGCTAGACTTTGGAGGAATTCAGCTTATCGACCAAAAGGTAGTCACTCTTGATTTGTCTAAGTTAGAAGAAGAATTAGGAATTGAATTCTATGGCCTTATTGGTTATGAACTGATTAAAGAATTTGATATAATTATGGACTACGAAAGGCAAGTTCTTATTCTAATAAACCCTGATGATTATGAAAAATATAGAGTTGAAAATTTATCAGACAATACTTTAGAAAAGATTCCATTTAGTTTAGAGAGTCATATACCTGTGGTCAAGGCGCAGATACATGGGGAATCTTATTTCTTCGGAATAGATAGTGGTGCTGAGACTAATCTGATTGACAATAGGCTGTGGACGCGACTCAAACAATGTGTCAGAGACATTGGAACAGATGAATTATCCGAAGCAGGCCCTATCACGAAAGAAGTAAAAACAGGAAAAATTAAAAAGACTAAAATTGGAAACATATTATATAAAAACTTAGATACCGTATTTAGCGATATCTCTCATTTAAATAATAGTTACAAAATTAAGCTTGACGGCATAATGGGTTATGAACTTCTATCTAATCAAACGACATTAATTTCCTATCGTAGAAAAGAAATGATTTTAATAAGGTGATAAACCAAACCTATATTTGATAGAATGTAGAAACTTATTAAGCTTAAATTCAGGAAATCTTACTTGATACAAGTCTATTTTTAGAAAAAAAAGCAACCCCCTCCATGATGGAATTAATTGAGACATTTATTCTCATAGATAGTTTGTGACTGCCTAGTATTATACGGAGGCAAAATTATTATATATTGTACCTTTATATTCCTCATTTTGACAATGAATTATAGGCATGGCTAATATACTAAATCCTATTCTATCGATATTGGTCTTCATTTGTTTGATTAATAATATAGATGCACAAGACTTTAAGAAGACTTTTGATCTTGCAGTAGGTAGCTCTATCACCAATACTCAATTTAAATTCAAAACAGAATATCTACATAAACCCCAAGAATCAATATATGGACGCATAGGATTAAGAAACAGAAGGGTTGCTGATGAAGTAATAGGCTTAGATACTTTCTTTATTAGTTCAGACACGATGAATATTCGTACTTTCAATAGGTATAGTTATAGGGACGGTAATGAACTACTCCTCAATGTCGGTTATCGACTATATTCAGGTAATTATTTTACCACTAACAAATACAATCATTCCCAATTCTATATCGACATGGGAGCTTCATTTTATCTTAGGTTATATGAAGAATCCATCTTACCTGATAAGCTTTCAAACTATGGCGTCGTACTCGGTGGAGGATATAAATTTTATTTAGATAAGTATTTCAGCATAGACTTCAGTTTTAATACAGAAACACGAACAGGAAACTCGAACAATAGTACATATATTGATACTGAAGGCAATATAGAGTTGGGCGTTGGCTATATCTTAGGAGGTCGTCAGAAATTGAGTGTAGAGTAGCAACATTATCATCCAAATGGAAAGTCCAATTATGAATGTCTTATGGGGAAGATATTAAAAACCTGTTGGTGAAAACAATCACACATGATAACAAGGGAGGGCACAAGTGACCTGTTTTGTCATTCCTATACATTCTATATATCAGGTATCATACTTAAGATATCATACTACCGAATTCCTAATGTGTTTTTTGGCAAGTAATTTTACTTGGCTATAATAATCTTCTATTAATGTACCCCAATCATACCCTACCGTATATGCTAATGAATTAATAATAATCTCTGACCTTAATGCGTCATCACTCATTAAAGATTTAATGTGAGTCAGATAATCTCTTTCATCAAAAGGGTCACACAAAAATCCATTCTGTCCGTGCTCTACAAATGACTTAGAACCTCCTCCATCTGCAATCACACAAGGTAGACCGCTACTCATCGCTTCTAATACGACATTACCATATGTCTCACTTACAGAAGGAAAAAGAAATGTATCACAGGAAGCATAAACTTGACCCAGCTCTTTTTGATCGATTTTTCCGAGAAAAAATGCATTAGGCATTTTCTCTTGCATTGTATGATATGCTGTGCCATCTCCTGCAATAATAAAGTTGACTTTCAGGTTTTCTTTTTCTGCTTGTTGGTACACTCTTATTAATGTCTCTAAGTTTTTTTCCCAGACAAGACGACTTGCAAATAGGATATTGAAATTATCATTGCCCGTTATTTTTCTGATCTTAGATACGTCTCTGTTATCTTTATTAAAGATTGATTTATCTATTCCGCGTGCCCATATTTTCATCTTTGATTTTGCTACGCCTACACCTTGCAGGTAGCTTATCATTTCTTCTGTAGGCGCAAGAACAAGATTACAATTATTGTAGAAGTTCTGAGTGCTGCTATTGACAAAATTCTCTGCCAAGTGGACCATTGATTGTATTCCACTGAGGTAGTAATTAACATACGATATGTAATGGGTGTGGTATATAGTGCTCACAGGAATACCTTTCTCTTGTGCAATCTGTAGTGCATAATTACCCAGCATCGAAGGCGTCGTTATATGTATAACATCTGGCTTGTAATTTTCTATTTCTTTCCTGATTTTAAAATATGCCAATTGAGGAATAGCAATTTTGTAATTACTATTAAATGGTATCGTGAGGTTAGGTATGCTTACCACTGGTTCATTCAAGCCTTTAACAGCACCTTGACCAGTGAAATATTTTATATCTACATCATCTGGCTTACGATCTATTATATGAAAGACAGTACGCATACAACCGTCATAATCTCTCATCAACATATCCGAAAAAAATGCAATTTTTGTTTTACTCATAGCTTTGTTCTTTATAGATTTTATAAATAAACTTCAGATACCTCCAAGTCACTTTTCTTTGTCTCATATATCAGCTTAGCGAATACTTCACGATACTCATCAGCCATCTTGTTCCAGTTAAATTGCTCAGTGACATACCCGCTGCATGACCATCCTTGTGTATTTAGATCATGAGTAAGTGCCTTCAGCCAAGACGATTGATTTTCAGAAGGAATAAGCAATCCGTTTTTTCTGTGTGTAATGGCGCTTGTGATTCCTTCAAGGTCTGCAGCTACAACAGGTACGTTATACATATTGGCCTCTAAGGCAACTAAACCAAAACCTTCCATGTCACCATGTACCTTTACATTAGGCATAACCATTACATCCGATTGTGAGAGTATATAGTTCTTGGTATTGTGGTCCGCATTCTTATACCATTGGAATCTGTTCTTAAAGTCTTTAAGATTTGCTAGTGCATTTAATTTCTTGTGCTCTGTAGATAGGCCTAAGAATAATTGTATCTGAGTTCTAATTGCTTTTGGTAACAACTTAAGAACTAAATCAAAAAGGCGATTCTGTTTTGGCTCTGGCCCTATAAGAATAAATATATATTCCTCAGGTAATTCTCGTAAGACTTTATCTACAAACCATACAAAACCTTTGCGCTTGACTGGGCGACCTATAGCGACTATTATCTTTTTACCTTTTTCTCTATAATCGTCTAATGTCTTTATGACAGAAGCGGGAACACTGTCTTCTTTTATTTTATCTATTACATGGTCAACCCCATTCTTAATCATATAAACTTTATGTGGCTCAAAGCCTCTTACCACACACTGCTCACGTGTATAAGCACTTACAGTGATAATGGCATCAAAAGACTTTACAATTGGTAACAATAACTTCTGATATATGACATTAGGAAATACCAAGTCAAGACCATGATAAGTTGCTACAACTATCTTCCCACTTAATAATTTCATCCATGCACAGCATATGGCACACACACCATCGTTCAGATGGATAATTTCTATGCTCGGGTGCTTACGCAATAAAGTAGGTACTCTCCAGAATAGAGATATAAAGAAAAAAACCAACGAGCTTTTCTGATCATAAATAATCTTATGTATGCTATCAGCATCTGAGAATCCATTGATCAGGTGATAACTTTGTTTCTGCATTCCTCCTATCGACGGAGGATACTTATAACTAATGAACAATATATCCATCGCTTGCTATTTTTATATGATTTAATTTTTTTGAGTTCTTCTTTGTGTACATGATATATGATATCAGGCCGAATAGAATCCACCATAGTTGTCGTATCCTGCGCAGGATACTAACGACTACCCATACACCCTCATCTTTGACATTAAGCATAGACAAGAAATACTTATTACCATATTCTTCTACACCTATCTGACCTGGAATAAATGCCATAACACTTCTCAACAATGATGTACCTACCTCCATACTCAGAGCTGAAAGAAAACTGATATCAACATTCAATATTCTGAGTATATAGTAATACTCTAATGCCCCAGCGAAATAATGGAGTACTAATAATCCTATAGTTATAAGGATATAGTTAGGTCTGGCTTTTCTTAGTGTGTAGATATCTTTGTTGTATGCTTCTATTGTAGGGAGGTGTTTCTGTAGATATCTCCAGCCCGTTAATCTATGTATATGTACTAACAACTTGTGCAGCCATAAGTCCTTATGAAAAAGGAGCAATAGTAACAATGCAGCAACACCTACAAGGCATATGAATGTAATAACAGAAACTAACTTAGAAGTGAACACATCATCTATCAGAAATACAAGAACAAAAAGGACTACTAATAGATAACTGAACCAGGTCAAGAGTCTGGATATAATTACTGACTGCGAGATCTGTGATGTATTGTAGCCTACCTTAGACATCAGGTATACCTTAATGGCATCACCAGCAATTATGCCCGTAGGATTAGTTACACTTAGTGCCTCCCCTATCTGCCTGACTATAAAAAATCTGCCTAAATGGCGAATATTAAAAATAGAGTTAATAGAAAACATCCATGCCAGTGTACCAAACAAATAGGCTACTAATGATATGATTATAACTCCTATAATCTTATAACCCAACTGATCCACTTGCAGTAGCAATAATTCATAGTCTATATCCCGCAGGAATAAGATCAATAAGATTGCAGTAATCGTATATATGATATACTTCATTCGTTTGCTTTAGTCCATTCAAAAGTATAGATGAACAAAGCAGGGATCGTCTCATCAGTCTCTTTGGGAGTCCCATTCGGGAATAGTGGGACTTAATTAAGCTTAATGAGACTTTGATTTAAATAGACCTTAACAATTCAATAAGGTAATTCGTAATTCTATTCTCCAAACTAATCTTCAGGATTGCCTAGATGTAATACCAATTAATAATTTTAATGCCACAGAAAATTTTGGAATTATTCGAAATTAGATGAAGCTTAAAAACGCAGACATAGCAGTAGATACCGCCTTGGGCGGCACAGGTAATGGCGAGGATTTAAAGCAATTTATAATAAAGAATAAAACTAAATATACGCGGCAATTTGAATATTAAATGGTATAACGTTTTAATTAAGGAGATATATGGATGATTTGGATTGGTATGGAAATGAAAAAGTGAAGAATCTTTAAAATAACTATTGTTCTACGTTTATAATATCTAACTGCAGCTCTTCTATACCCATAAGAGGATTATCTCTGCCGTCTTGCTCAAAAGAAAAAGTATACTTGCCAGGTTCAGCAAATTTGAATTTCTCTAAAAGGTAGACTTTTATTTGGCAGGTTTCATCAGAACATTTACCGATCCAATTGCCTTTTTTTTCTGCGACGTCTATATTGAGTTGCTCGGTTTTATCTTCTTTATTAGGAAAGCTTGTCGTCACTTTCATATACATATTCTGATATGAGTAAGTAGTACTATGTGTTACATTAAGGTGTAAGTCATAATACGTTGATGTATCTGACACTTCTACTTCGAAGTCTTTTTTGATATCGTATGCCCAGCCATCAGCGTCCACAATTTGTGATTCACTATAGAATGGTGCTGGCTCGCATGCCGAGATTAATAGTAATATGATGATGCATGAGAAGTATTTCATACTAATCAAAATATTCTTTCATTCTTGCAAAAAATCCTTTCTGTCCTTTTCCTTTTTTTGGTTGGAAGTTTTCCATTTCTCTCATGTCTTCCAGCATTTTCTTCTCATCAGAAGTCAAGTTCTTAGGCGTCCAGATGTTGACATTAATTAATTGATCTCCTTTTGGATATCCCTGTACACTTGGAATTCCTTTCTCCCTTAATCTAAATATCTTACCTGCTGATGTACCTGCTGGAATTGTAATCTTTACTGGCTTAGAAAGTGTCGGTACTTCTACTGATGAACCCAATGCTGCATCTGCAAAATTAAGGAACAAATCATACATGATATTCTGACCGTCACGTGAGAAATGTGGATGTGGCTTCTCTTCTATAGCGATGATGAGATCACCGTTAGTTCCGCCATTGGGACCAGCATTACCTTTACCTCTCATAGATAATTGCATACCGCCTTCTACTCCTGCAGGTATTTCTATTTCTATCGTCTCATCCTGCATAGATCTTCCTTGACCTTTACAGGTTGTACATTTCGCTGTTATCTGACTTCCTGAACCATTGCAATTTGGACATATCGCTGTTGTCTGCATCTGACCTAAGAAAGTAGACTTGACCTGACGTACATACCCTGATCCATTACAGGTCCTACAAGTAGATACAGAACCCTTGTCTTTGGCGCCAGAACCCGAGCAAGTATTACACTTACCTTGTTTCTTAACTTTTATTTTTTTAGTAACGCCATCAGCTATTTCCTCTAGGGTCATAGACACTTTGATACGGAGGTTAGCACCTTTCTGACCAGAAGAACGTCTCGATGATGTGCTACCTCGGAAGAAGCTATCAAACGGTCCTCCCGAATCTCCAAAAATATCTCCAAAGTGTGTGAAGATATCATCCATATTCATACTACCACCTCGACCTCCGAAGCCAGCCTGCGGGTCTACACCTGCATGACCGTATCTATCATAGCGTGCTTTCTTATCAGCATCACTGAGAATCTCATAAGCTTCGGCTGCTTCTTTAAATTTTGCTTCGGCAGCACTATCATCTGGATTCTTATCCGGATGATACTTCATAGCCACTTTTCTGTACGCCTTTTTTATTTCGTTCTTGTCTGACGATTTAGTGACGCCGAGAATCTCGTAATAATCTCTTTTTGCCATAGCTATTTTTTACTTACCAACGACTACTTTGGCAAATCTTATGATTTTATCACTGAGGTAATATCCTTTCTCTACAGTATCTATAATAACTCCCTTTTGATCTTCGGAAGCTGCAGGAATCTCACTTATCGCTTCATGCAATTCTGGGTCAAACTGTGCACCCGTACTTTCCATCGGCGTCAGGCCCTTAGAAGCCATGACCTTATACAACTTATCATAGACCATTAAGATACCTTCACTAATAGTCTCTGAATTTTTGTCATCTTCAGCCATCATCTTAGCTCTATCAAAATCATCAAGTACAGGTAGTATATCTACGATTGTACTCTGAGCTGCTGTCTTCATCAACTCAAATCGTTCTTTAGAATTTCGTTTCTTAAAATTCTCAAACTCAGCAAATAAACGCAAGTACTTATCCTTGCCTTCATTGACCTGAATTTTTAATTCTTCTACCTCGTCAAGTGGCTCTTGAGTCTCCTCTGTCTCTTGATCTTCTGTCTGAGTGTTCTCGTTAGCAACTTCCTCTTCGTTGTTCTTTTTTTGATCGCTCATTTTGAACCTATTTTTCCATTTATTTATCAAATCCTTTGCCATAGCTATATCACAGACATTTTGGCAGCAAAAATAGGATTTGTATGCCAGTAAAGCTGACAATTTAGATAATACTATACAGATTCTGTCTATTAAAGTTCTTGCTGTAGAATTTTCTGATTAGCTATTTGACTGACTTACTTAGATATTGGGCGATTTCTTCCGCTGATTGGTTGACGCCTATGACTTCGCCCTCAGGATTTATGAGGAATTTGCTGGGTACATCCTTAACGTTATACTTCAAGGCTAATGGTGCTGACAGGACTAATTTTGACTGCTGGACGATCTGATGCTTCCACGTAAAACCGTCTTTCTCTGACGCTCGCTTCCAGTTCCTATCATTCTTCTCCAGAGCAATTGTTACAATATTAAACCCTTGAGCATCTTTAAATAGCTTATCGCCAAATTGCTTGTGTAATCTTACAAGATTGGGGTTATCCCTTCTGCATGGTGGACACCACGATCCCCAGAAGTCTAAGAGTACATACTCGCCTCTTAGGTCTGAGAGCTTAAAAGTACTACCATCAATGAGTGTCGTCTCAAAGTCTGGTGCCATATTACCGTTCTTAGAATGCGGAGACCTAAAGAAAACCATATAGATGCCAGCTATTAAGACAACTGCAATGGTCAAGTACTTTAATTTTGAATAATTCACTTTTTGAATATTTATAATTAAATAACGCTAAGCTTACTTATCTGTTCCACAAAAATAAAATAGATGTTATAACTATCGTGCAAGTATGATGCACGATGTGTTGTATTATTGTACTATTAAAGGAAATGAAGAATGCTTAGCACTGATTAATGACGAATAAGTAGACATAACAACATTATTATATTAAGCAGTGTTCCTAATAAAGGTAGTGATTAACGCATTTATATAAAGAGTGGTAGATAACAAATATTAAATAACTATATTCGACACGGAAACATAAACAAGACATGAGCAAAGACAAAAAAGAAAAGGAAAAAGAAGCAAAACTAAAAGCACTAAACCTTGCTGTAGATAAATTGGAAAAAACATATGGTAAGGGTGCCGTTATGATGCTGGGTGATAAGCCCATGGTCAATGTAGATACAATACCTACAGGATCACTAGGATTAGATATCGCATTAGGTATAGGAGGATTCCCGAGAGGTCGTATCGTAGAGATATATGGACCTGAATCTTCTGGTAAGACGACATTAGCTATACACGCTATTGCACAATGTCAGAAGCAAGGTGGTATCGCTGCAATTATAGATGCTGAGCATGCATTCGACAAGACTTATGCAGAAGCGCTTGGTGTAGATACTGAGAACCTTCTTATCTCACAACCTGATAATGGTGAGCAAGGTCTTGAGATCGCTGAGCACTTAATAAGATCCGGTGCTATAGACATCATCGTTATAGATTCTGTAGCGGCATTAACTCCACGTGCTGAGATAGAAGGTGAGATGGGAGATTCTAAGATGGGACTACAAGCGAGATTAATGTCACAGGCATTAAGAAAGTTGACTGGTACTATCGGTCGTACTGGTTGCTGCTGTATATTCATCAATCAGCTGAGAGAGAAGATCGGAGTTATGTTCGGTAATCCTGAGACAACGACTGGTGGTAATGCATTGAAGTTCTATTCTTCTATCAGGTTAGATATCAGAAAGTCTGGTTCTGCTATAAAAGACAAAGAAGGAAACATCATCGCCAATCCAACGAAGGTCAAAGTCGTCAAAAACAAATTGGCACCACCATTTAGAATAGCGATGTTCGACATGATATTTGGACAAGGAATATCAAGAACTGGAGAGATTATAGATCATGGTGTTGAGTTAAACATCGTAGGAAAAAGTGGTTCTTGGTACAGTTATAATGATACTAAGATTGCTCAAGGTAGAGAAGGCGCTAAGCAATTCTTAGTTGATAATCCAGAAGTGCAGGAAGAGATCGCTGCTAAGATTACAGAAGCATATCTACCTACAGAAGCTCCAGAAGAAGAAGTGAAAAAAGTAGAGCAAGAAGAATCTGCCGCTGAATAGTAGTTTCACTTTAAGAATAAAAAAAGCCCCTTGGTCTAAAAGATCAAGGGGCTTTTGTATTTATGTTTCTTTAGTAAATCAGCAATCACAATTGACTATCGTTCCTATCTTCTCACCTTTTGCCGCTCTTAATAAGTTGCCTTCTACATTAATATCAAAGACGACTATTGGCATGTCGTTCTCATGACACATTGTGAAAGCTGTCATGTCCATAACCTTGAGGTTCTTAGAAATCACTTCGCTGAATGAGATCGTATCATACTTGGTAGCATCTGGGTCCTTTTCTGGATCTGCTGTATAGATACCGTCTACTCTTGTTCCTTTGAGTATAACGTCTGCTCCTATCTCACTCGCTCGTAGTGCCGCTGCAGAATCTGTAGTGAAATATGGACTGCCCGTGCCAGCACAGAATATTACTACCCTGCCTTTCTCTACGTGACGTATGGCTCTTCTTCTTATGTACGGTTCCGCTACTTCTCGCATCTCTATAGCGGATACTAATCTTGAATAGACATCTTGGTTCTCGAGAGCACTCTGTAGTGCCATACCATTTATAACAGTGGCCATCATACCCATGTAGTCTCCTTGGACCCTTTCTATACCACTCTTATCTGCTTGTAGACCTCTAAATATATTACCACCTCCAATAACAATAGCAGTCTCAAAATCAGCATCTACTAGCTTCTTAATCTCCTTAGCATAATGAGTCAGTTTCTCGGGATCTATACCAAAACCCTGTTCGCCCATTAGAGATTCTCCACTTAGTTTTAATAATACTCTCTTGTACTTACTTGCCATACTGTGTTCTCGAATTGAATAATGTTATAATGGTAAACAAAAAAAAAGCGATTCAAATGAATCGCTTAAATAATTTCTTAACCTAATTTCAAGTGTTTGAAATCAGTGACTGTAAGATCAGCGTGAGCTGTCTTAAGATAATCTGCCACAGTTTCTTTATTGCCTTTAACATAGATCTGATTTAACAGTGTTCTTTCTTTGAAGAACTTGTTTAGTTTACCAGTTGCTATTCTTTCAAGCATTTCTTCTGGCTTACCTTCTTGGCGAGCTATGTCTTTACCTATTTCTATTTCCTTCTCTATAACAGAAGCGTCGATACCATCTTTGTCAAGAGCTATAGGGTGCATTGCTGCTACTTGCATAGCAACATTCTTTCCTGGCTCTTCATATTGAGGTCCTTCTAAGTTAAGTGCTACGATGACACCTGCCTTGTTACCCATATGTATGTAAGGCAGTACTTGTCCTTCTCCCGCAGCTGTAACTAATTTCTCGTATGCGCTAAGATCAATTTTCTCACCGATAACGCCTGTACTCTGCTCTACCTTTTTAGCGATAGTCATACCTGGCTCATACTCAAGAGCCAAAAGCGCTTCTAAGTTCTCAGGTAATTTGTCTAATGCGATATCAGCAAATGAAGTCGCTAATTCTACAAAACTGTCCCCTTTAGATACGAAGTCAGTCTCGCAACTTAATCTTATAACAACACCGCTGTTCTTGTTATCAGATGTTTTAGCTATAACAACACCCTCATTAGCTTCTCTATCTGCTCTTTTTTCAGATAATTTTTGACCTTTTTTTCTTAGTGCTTCTATTGCTTTTTCGAAATCACCATCAGTTTCTGTTAGTGCTTTCTTGCAGTCCATCATACCAGCACCTGTCTGGTCTCTTAGTTTTTTTACGTCTGCTGCTTTAATTGCCATCTTTGTATTGTTCTGTGTTTTTTGTATTAATAATTTCTATGAAGCTGATTAGGCTACTGCTTCTTTTTTAGAAGCTTCGTTATCTTTTCTTCTCTCTTCCATACCTTCTTTAATTACCTCTGTAATATAAGATGTGATGATCTTGATAGACTTAGAAGCATCATCATTAGCTGGTATAGGAAAATCAATTAATGTAGGATCAGAGTTAGTATCTACGATACCAAAGATCTTAATACCTAACTTTCTTGCTTCCTTAATTGCAATGTGCTCATGTACAGTATCTACAACAAATATTGCTGCAGGTAATCTGTTTAAGTTAGCAACTCCACCAAGTACTTTTTCAAGTTTATTTCTTTCTCTCGTAAGAGTAAGTCTTTCTTTCTTAGTAATACTTGTAACGCTGTCATCAGCTAACATTTTATCGATGTTATTCATCTTCTTAACTGATCTCTTGATTGTAGAAAAGTTAGTCATCATTCCCCCTAACCATCTTTCAGTTACGTGAGGCATGTTAACTTCTCTTGCAAGACCTGCTACAGGTTCTTTAGCTTGCTTCTTAGTCGCTACAAACATTACTTTACGGCCAGACTTAGCGACTTGCTTGATTGCTACGGCTGCTCTGTCGAGGTATTCTGATGTTCTGTTGAGATCGATAATATGTATACCTTTTCTCTCCATGAATATGTAAGGAAGCATCTTAGGGTTCCACTTTCTCTTCATGTGTCCCATGTGTGATCCTGCGTCTAATAGCTCTTTATATGTTGGCTTTGCCATGTGATTTCTGTTGGATTGTAATAAATAAAATGAAAAAAATTATCTCTTAGAGAACTGGAAGCTCTTTCTCGCCTTAGGCTTACCATACTTCTTACGCTCGACTACTCTTGAGTCTCTCGTCATGTACTTTTTCTCTTTGAACAATGTTTTGTGATCTTCATTCACGATAACAAGTGCTTTGCATACCGCCAGTCTTATCGCCTCAGCTTGACCTTTGAATCCTCCACCACTGACATTAACTTTAAGATCATAGGTCTTTGCGCTATCTACGATAGTAAAAGGATCTTCAAGGTTGTATCGGATATTTTTCTGTGGAAAATATTCCTTATAGTCTTTGCCATTGATTAAAATATTGCCACTGCCTGCCGACATATATACTCTGGCTACAGCTGCTTTTCTTCTTCCGCTTGTGTTAATGACTTCCATATTATCTTTCTATGTTAAGTTCTTGTGGTTGTTGTGCTGCATGAGGATGCTCTGGTCCTGTGTACACATATAATTTTTTAATTACTTGTCTACCTAATTTAGTTTTAGGTATCATTCCTCTTACAGCTTTCTCAATGATATCGATAGGCTTCTTTTCTAACATCTCTTGAGCTGTTCTTCTTCTCTGACCTCCCGGATATCCCGTATAGCTGATGTATTCTTTCTTAGCCATTTTATTGCCTGAGAATCTTACCTTATCAGCATTTATTACGATAACATAATCTCCAGTATCACAGTGTGGTGTGTAACTTGGCTTATGCTTACCTCTGAGGACCATGGCTATCTTAGTACATAACCTTCCTACGACAGCAGTCTGTGCATCTACAACATACCAAGTACGTTCTACTTCTGACTTCTTTGCTGACTTCGTTTTATAACTTAATGTATTCACTATAAACTCTTTAAAGTTTTAATTTAATCTTGAAGCTATTCAACAATAACTCCAACCCTTATTTTAAGGAGCTGCAAATGTATATCTCTTTTATTGGGAAAACAAGATTTCTGAAGTCTTTTTTTAGATAAGACTGTTTATAAAAGACTGATAATCAATAAAAAAATCGCATTATTCTGTAAGGCACTCCTCCTAAGGCGATTATAGATGACATTAAAACAACTGTCTAACTAAAGATGAGGTATTAGTTTAAGAGAATCAATCTTTCTAAAGCTTCCATAATCAACCTATATCTTATTCATATTCTAAGCTAATACCATTTTTGTATACCTACCAACATATTAACCATCAATCACGTCTTATATGATATACACTAAAAAAAGTTTAAAAATGAAATACCTAAAGTTACTCTTACTTATACTTTCTATATCAATCATATCATGCCATCAAGATTCAGATATAGGGTCAATATCTGAGCCTAGTTTTGCAGACTCTTCATTTTCAAATGAAACTAACGGAGGTAATAACGAAAATGAGCCTAGCTCAAATATAATTGTAGAAAACCCTTTCATAAAGGTTACGGATGAAGAGATTTCAACATTCTCCATAGATGCCGATGGTGCCTCGTATTCTGTTATGCGCAGATTTTTGGCGAACGATGTCTTACCTGTTCCTGGTTCTATAAGAACAGAAGAATACATCAACTACTTTAATTACGATTATCCAGAACCAGAGGGTAATTTACCAATTTCATTAAGTGGAGAAATAAGTTCTTGTCCATGGAAAGAAGATCACAGATTGATGAGAATAGGTATAAAAGGAAAATCTTTAGCCCCTTCTCAATACCCAGCCTCTAACATCGTTTTCCTGATAGACGTATCAGGAAGTATGAATTCTGATGACAGGTTGCCGTTGCTTCAGACAGGGTTCAAAAAATATGTTGATCAAATGAGAAGCATAGACAAGGTTGCTATCGTAACTTATGCCGGTGGTGCAGGCGTACTCTTAGAATCTACTTCTGGCAATGAAAAAGATAAAATTAAAAATGCCATCGATCAACTAAGTTCTGGCGGTAGCACAAATGGCGCTGGAGGAATTATCGAAGCATACAAAATCGCCGAAGAAAATTATATCCAAGATGCTAATAATAGAGTTATCGTCGCATCTGACGGAAACTTCAACGTAGGGATATCTAGCCAAGAAGAACTCGTAAAACTTATAGAAGAAAAAAGGGAGTCTGGAGTCTTCTTATCTATACTAGGTGTCGGATCTAACGTAAATGAAGGAACGCTAGAGCAAATTGCTAACAACGGAAATGGCAATTTTGAATATTTAGACAATGAAGACCAGTTAGATAAAGTTTTTATAAATGAATACAACAAATTCTTTACTGTCGCCAAAGATGTAAAGATTCAAGTAGAATTCAATAAAGAAGTGGTGAAGGAATATCGACTGATCGGATATGAGAATAGATTGTTATCTACTGAAGAATTCTTAGATGATACTAAAGATGCAGGAGAGATCGGTGCTGGACAATCTATCACTGCACTGTACGAACTTATACTTGTGGATCGTCCAGACAAATCGGTATCTGCGTTCAACATTGACTTCAGATATAAGGCACCTGATTCCAACGTAAGTCAAGGTTTAGACTTAGACATATTTGATAAAGACATTTCTTTTAATCAATCGAGTGACAATCATCGGTTTGCTGCTTCAGTAGCATCATATGGACTCCTATTAAGAGATTCTGAATTCAAGGGAACTACTGATTTTAATAAAATAAAAAACTGGGCAGAGCAATCTAAAGGCTTTGATCCTTTTGGTTACAAATCTGAGTTTATAGAATTAGTCGATAAAGCCCAAGGCTTATAATAGAGAAGATATAAGAAGCATCGGGGTGACTCATCTCGATGCTTTTATTTGCTTGATAAAAAACTGTCGGTATAGCAGAAATCTCAAATTACAACATACGGATAAGATGGTAAAAAGGATAGCTGTTAGAACCTGAAACCAAAAGAAAAATTTAAACTTAATGAACGGTCTGTGTCATCTCTAAGAACGAGATTTCTATTTCTATCTAACTCTCTCAAACTATAATCCATGCCATTATTAGTAATGTCCCTTAAGCCATATTCTGCTCTGGCTCCTACGTAGAACCCTGGATTAATAAAGTAGTTAAGACCCAAAATTAACTTTGCATCTACTCTGTTAAATCTCTGACCTGTAACTTGTTCTGAAGTAAGGTTATAGTATGCACCTACGAATTTGGGCATAGTCAATGATTCGCCATCTACTTTAATAGCTAAGAGATCTTGTATACGTGCATTAAATGAGCCCGCCATATCCGATCCATAGCTATGGTCTAAGGATTGTCCAAAGAAAAACTCATCATTACTAAAGTCGACAAAGCCTCTAGCTCCTGGGCCTATCAAAAACTCCGCTGACATTCCTGCATAGGCTTCAAATTTTTTGTTTATTCTGAGATGTGCTGTTAGTGGAATGGATAGATATGAATTTGATACTTCAAGTTGATAATCAACATTACCAAATGCGACGATGTTCTCAGAACGATCTATGGCATTTATAATATAAAAAGCGTTACCCGAAGAATCTACAAATGTCTGCTTAGTCCCCCTCTGTATATAAAGCATCTCTGCTCTGAAGCTTAATATATCATTCAAGAGATAGGTATAGTTGATACCAAAGTGAAAACCATTAGATACGCTATAATCTTCGCCCTCCTCAAGTGGACCAGAGAATTTGCCATAATTTAAGCCTGCACGTACGCCAACTTTGTGCTGTGACATCAATGGTATCGAAAACGCTATAAGTAAAAGAAGTAGAAGATTTTTCAAAGGTCTCAATATTTATGAACTCGAAATTAATTTTTTAATCTTTGGTATTATAACTTAACGGAATAGAGATTGATTAATTATCAATACTATTAGATTAAAGGTGACAAATAGCGATGACAAGAAGGAACAAACTGCTGAAGTTTACAGAATTATTAACATTTTCTAATGTTTATGAGAGTACAGAAATAAATAGTGACATCCTCGCAGGTGACGACGGAGAGTTAACGGCCATGAACGGACAATGGCAAAAGAAATACTTTAAGAACCAAAATCCCATAACAGTGGAACTGGCTTGTGGTAAAGGAGACTACACAATAGCACTCGCAGAACGCTATCCAGACCGCAACTTTATAGGCGTAGACATCAAGGGTGCTAGGATATGGAAGGGTGCTACAATTGCTCAAGAAAAGGAACTAACGAACGTCGTATTTCTAAGATGTAAAATAGAGTTCTTAGCACAATATTTTGACGAGAATGAAGTCTCTGAGATATGGATAACCTTTCCAGATCCATTCTTAAAGGAAAGTAAATTTAATCGTCGTATGACATCTCCGTCATTTATAGAAAACTATAAAAAGATCTTGAAGCCAGAAGGTCTTATTCATGTCAAAACTGACTCGCCAGAATTCTATGATCATACTAAGGAAGTCCTCTCGGAGCTAAACATTCCATTAATGGATGATAACTTTGATATCTATTCGGAAGAAGTTTTACCCCACCCAGATTTGGATATTAAAACATACTATGAATTGAAGCACCTCAAGATCGGTCGATTGATCAAGTTCTTAAGATTTAACCCTAATTCTTAGAAAGAACATACTGCGACCACTCCGTGGTCGAAAAATAAACTAATGTATTTCTAACATTATTAGACCGCTCTGCGGTCTGTTTTGAATTCTAAAACTCCTTTTAGTATGATATATCTATCTACTTAAGTTTATATACTCACTACGCAAACTACTACTATAAAGAAATCAATACAGTATTACATCTGTGCATAGAAATTATACTCAGAAGGGTTATAATATTTGGAAAGTGCATCAACACGAAAGCGGAATCGATTAATGTAATCTCTGCCCCTTGCTTTATTTCGGTATTTTAGATTACTAATTTCAATCAATGGCTAACACATATAAGAGTGTCTCTTTACAAATTGTCTTTGCCGTAAAAAATAGAATTAGATAAATCTTGAAGGCCAGAATTATTTAAGTACATAGCTGGAATTATTAACCAACGAGGACATTATACATTAGCTGTTAAAGGAGTTGAAGATCACACACAAGCGCCTTTATCAAAACTAAAAAACTCTGTAAACATCTTTTTGAATGGCAATTAGGATATGGCGTTTTTTCACATGGTTTTAGAGAAAAAGATATCGTAATCAATTATGTTATTAATCAAGAAGAACATCATAGAACGAAAACTTTTCGCGAAGAATATTTCTCATTCCTTAAGTCTTATAATATAAAATTCAAAGACAAGTATTTGTTTGAATTTATAAAATAAATTAACGCTACCAAGCTTTTAGTTGTGGAGAGTTTGGCCTGTAGATTATAGTATATGATCTGATATTGATCTATAGCCTAATGCTAAGTAAAGAGATGTTATCAAGATTATAGTCTTTATCTACTGACCTCAGGAATGTTATAGTATTTTAGAAAAGCCTCTTAGTTAATGATTTTGACCACAGAGTGGTCATATTACCTTCACATGAATCATGACATCTCAACCCTAATTCTGGCCAGTAGCTTCTTCGTCAAAATGATTCCAGCCTTGTGCTTTTAATGGGTGTATGTTGCCACCCGTCGTATGCAACTTAAGGCCTTCTTTCTTCTCCGTAATCTCACCGATGATATATACATCCGGCATATATTTTATTTTTTCTAAGTCTGATTCATCTATTGTGAATAGGAGTTCATAATCTTCTCCGCCATTCAATGCCGTTGTAGCAGGATCCAATCTAAACTTGATCGCCATCAGTTCGGCTTCTTGCTTTATCGGAATCTTACCTTCTTCTACATAGGCGCCGACACCTGACGCTTTACATATGTGCATAAGATCAGAAGCCAATCCGTCAGAGACATCGATCATAGCAGTTGGTTTAATACCTTCTTTCTCAAAATACTTAATACTATCTTTTCTAGCTTCTGGCTTAAGCTGTCGTTCCAGAAGATATTTTTGGTCCTCAAGGTCTGGCTTGATACCAGGACTTGATACATAGAGTTGCTTCTCTCTTTCTAATATTTGTAAGCCGAGATAAGCGGCACCAAGATCACCTGTCACACATAGAATGTCTCCGACTTTTGCTCCAGACCGATATGTGATTTTTTCTTTTTTGACTTGGCCCATTGCCGTTACACTTATCGATAAGCCTTTAGTAGAAGAGGTCGTATCTCCACCTATAAGATCTACATTGTATATACGACATGCTTCATTAATACCGAGATATAGTTCTTCTAAAGCTTCTACAGAAAACTTACTCGATATTGCTATGGAGAATGTAATCTGTGTCGGCACAGCATTCATAGCATAGATGTCTGATAGATTAACAACCACTGCCTTGTATCCCAAGTGCTTAAGTGGTGAGTACATTAAGTCGAAGTGAATGCCCTCTATTAATAAGTCAGTGGACATAACCATATAGGCATCACCATAATTTATAACTGCTGCATCATCTCCTATCCCTTTGACTGTGGACGTATGATACTTAACCGTATTCTCAGTCAATTTTTCTATAAGTCCAAATTCTCCTAAAGTATTTACGTCAGTGAATTTTGGTTTGAAGTTATCCATTGTCTTGTTTTATATTTTCTGATGCTATAGACCATAAGTTATCATTAGTCGGTAAGCCGATAGCATAGCTTAATTTTTCTCCCTTCTTATTAGTGAAGTCAATCTTAGAAGCATGCAAATGTATGCTTCTATCTTTATTCCCTCTTCTAGCACCGTACTTGACGTCTCCTTTGACAGGAAATCCTGCATGAGCTAGTTGTGCTCTTATCTGATGGAATCGCCCTCTCTCTATAAGTACGGATAGTACAGAATAGTTTTCTAATTTCTTAAGACATTGTATGTGAAGTAAAGTTTTTTTGTATCCAGTATTAGGCTCATCTAATACTCTGGCCTTTTTATATTTCTGATCATGGTACAAGTAGTGTTCCAGTGTTGTAGACTCTTCTGGCCATTGTCCTTCTACAATTGCATGATACTCTTTAGCCACTAAGCCCCTATCTTGTAACGACGAGTAATGTACTGTAAAGTCCTTGCTCTTAGATAATATCATAACCCCACCGACTGGCCTGTCAAGTCTAGTAAGAAGGTGCAGTTTCTTTTTATTCCTCTTCTGCATTAGACTGTGTACGTTGTTTTCATCCAGAGACTGATCTGTTTGTGATAACATCCCAGAGGGTTTTCCTACAACGACATAGTCCTTCTCATTAGCAATTATAGTTACACTTGGCTTAGTTGGTTTCATATTCTATTCTATCTCTTCATAATCAGTATATGCGTCTTCATCACTCTCCTGTATTTCATCTTCTACTTTAGTGTTCAGCGAGTTCTGAGGCCTAAATGTTCTATAAGCAAAGTATAAAAGGCCGATAATAAAGAGGTATTTCAAGATTTTAGTATTTATAAGTGCAATTTTAACACAATAAAGTGTAAAATAATTGTCAGAAAAGGCCCTTTAGGCTATTGTTTGTATAAAATTAAATTTATGTTTGCAAGGACTTTAACACCCTTAAATATTCTATCGCCCCGTTAATTTATTTTAGCGGGGTTTTTTTATGTCTACATCCAAGGCTTATAGCTGCTCTCCACTTTATATAATAAGTAGTCTTTTATACCCATAGCCTCATCAGTATACAATTCTGGAATCTGCATTGTCGCAGACGCAGTATGTATTGAAAGACTCGATAACTTTCTCCGTCTCTGAAATGGCGTCTGCGTGATTTTAATATTCTGGACTTTATGTAATTCCATCAGCGATAGTTGATGCCCGAATGCACCACCTCTTATAGCAATAAGATTTTCTGAAATGCCATATTGCTTTTTCTTATACCTGAGGTAACAGCCCCATATAATAATACCATATAGAATAATTCCCGGCAGTAAGAGATTATATTTTTGGGAAACTGACAAAAGAATTATCGGTGCTATAAAGACCCACGTCCATCTTAATACTAACTTATAAGCGTAATACTTATTAATCGAATTCCATGTGATGGTTTCCAGATCGTTATATTTTTCTTCAAATATGTATTTGCTCACATTGGTGACATCTTCTTTTGTAAGTCCTGATGCTGTCGCATTTTTAGTATTACCTGCGCTTATCGTTGACGCCTGCTGCATGATCGTAGTATAAATACCCGCCATCCTCTGCAGCAAGTTCTGCGACCAAGAAAGAATCTGAATCTTACTGTCCTTAGCTGCATATTGCTTCCTATTAAGTAATCCTGATTCTATTATAAAACCATCTCCTATTCTATACATCGTTAACCCAAAATATCGAAGCACCGTTGTCACAATTGAGATTAAGAATGAGACCACCATGAATAATATGCTGAGAAATATTATCATAAATATACTCTGCATAATAACCTGAGCTATGGGTAGATACTCTTCTGCTTTAGTAAGAATATCTAAGCCTATTTCCTCTAAGTCATCATATACAGAAAAGAAGAAAAACAATATTAATCCAAAAGACTTTAGATGGTTAGCAGATATTCCTACTTTAAATAATTGTAGCAAGCTCAGTTTAAATATCTCTTCTTTATTATTAGATTTTATCTGCGTACCTTCTCCTTCCGTTATTGCTTGAGAAGTAATAACTACATCAGTTCTATTATCTAAAATATATTCTCTAAGGTGCTGAGCGACGTCTTCCTTTATAGCATAAAGCTGGACCTCTTCCTTTGCACTTCCTGCGGTATCAACATTTAATTTTATAACAGAAAATATCCTATGTATAAGATTCTGCTCATTATTAATAGACTGTATCCTATCGAACGGTATCTCAAGCAACGTCTTTTTAATAACGCCCTTATGGACAATGAGCTTATCTTCTTTTATATAAAAGAAGTAATTGTAGAATGATATGATACTGTAGATACTTAACACAACTCCGAGTACTACAATGAATATCGCTATGACACCCATCTTCTTCATAGAACCTCCTACAAAGATAACTATAATAGCAGGAAGAGATTGCCGTATCGTAGCTTGTATTAACTTATATACAATAATAAGAATGGCAACATAGGACTGCCTCTGAGGAGCATGGAGGTTGATATGTTTATTCTTCCTCTTGGTCACCTATTCTGGTTTTAGAAGCGATGAATTCTTTAAGCTCTTCTGCTGTTCTATGGTTAAGGCCAGGGATGCTGAGGTCGCTAGTGTTGCCGCCAGCTGTATAAAGTTTTAGCCTTGCAAGATTCCACCTTCTCTCTATGGGTCCTTGTTCTATACTGACGTGCTGCACCCTATTAAATGGTGTCGTAGTTATAGACTTCCACAACCATCCCGTCTTATATACGATATCCTTTTGCCGCAGAGCATATGCTTTGTTCTCAAAGCCTTTGATTACGGCAAAATATCTCAAAGCAATGTAGATCAAACCCAAAACAAGCAAAACGACATATACAAATCCTTGAACTTCATCAACAGGTTGGAATATATATAACACAACCAATGAAAAAATCATGGCTATTGAAAATATTGAAAAGCGCAATAGCATAACACTCAAGTATCCTTTCTCTAACTTATGAAAGAGTACTTCTGAGACCTGAGGCAATTGGCTTGTATCTAATTGTCGATTTTCAAATGTCATACTTTATCTATTTCTGACCTTATACTTTCGAGTAGTTTACGGCTTTGTTTTAGATTGTATACTTTATCTTTTACAAGAATAAGATTCTTCCTCGATTGCTTGAGAGACAAACCTAATCCTGGTCCTTGAGTAGAAATATACTGTAGGAAATCGTTGAATAATTTTGTCTCATAAAAACTTGACTGTGCATTACTTACAAAGTAACATCTCAACTTATTGGCCTTCAGCGATAATCTTTCTATACCCATCTGCTTACATATCCACCTCAGCCTTATCCCGTTAAATAATTCCGCAACTTGAAACGGCATAGGCCCAAATTTATCTTTCAACTTCTTCTTCAACTGATCAAGCTGCTCTTCGTTGTTGACATTACCCATCTCAGTGTAGATATTTAATCTCTCTTGTATCAGATTAATGTACTCATCTGGAATAAGCATCTCTATATCTGTGTCTATCTCTACTTCAAAGACATAATCTTTATTCTTAGCCTTGTCATCTTTAAAAAGTTCTTTGAATTCGTTCTCCTTAAGTTCGTGTAAGGTCTCTTCTAGTATCTTCTGATACGTCTCGTAACCAATGTCAGTTATAAACCCACTCTGCTCTCCACCCAAAAGGTTACCCGCCCCACGTATATCTAAATCTCGCATCGCAATATGGAAACCACTTCCTAAGTCAGAGAAATCCTCAAGCGTCTTCAATCGCTTGCGAGCATCAGATGTCAATGTCGATATCGGTGGTGAGAATAGATAGCAAAATGCCTTCTTATTAGATCGACCTACCCTACCTCTGAGCTGATGTAGATCACTCATCCCAAAATGATGAGCATTATTAATGATCATCGTATTGGCATTAGGGATATCAAGACCTGTCTCGATAATATTAGTACAGACAAGAACATCATACTTGCCCTCTATGAATTCCATAAGGGTCTTCTCCAGCACCTTAGAGTCCATCTGCCCATGGGCCATAGCCACTTCAAGGTCTGGACACATCTTCTGTATCACACCAGCCATCTCTGGTAATGTCTTCACTCTATTGTGTACGAAGAAGACTTGTCCTCCTCTGGTAAATTCGTAATAGATAGACTCTTTAATCAACTCCATATTGAACACTCGCCTCTCGGTGTGTATCGGTTGTCTATTAGGTGGTGCTGTTCTGATTATGGATAGGTCTCTTGCACCCATTAATGAGAATTGTAATGTCCTCGGAATAGGCGTCGCTGTCAGCGTCAGAGTATCCACGTTGACTTTAATATTTCTCAATTTCTCTTTTGCAGCAACGCCAAACTTTTGCTCTTCATCGACAACAAGTAATCCGAGGTCTTTGAATTTTATTTTCTTGTTTAAGATCGCATGGGTTCCTATGACAAGATCAAGCTTACCGTCTTCCAGTTTCTGGAATATTTCTTTCTTCTGTTTCGCTGTCTTAAATCTATTGACATAATCTAAGTCAACACCTAACTCCCCTAAGCGATCTTTGAATGTTTTGTAATGCTGCAATGCAAGTATCGTTGTTGGGACCAATATCGCCACTTGCTTACCTCCTACGATAGCTTTGAACGTTGCTCTTACTGCTATCTCTGTCTTACCGAATCCTACATCACCACATACTAACCTATCCATAGGATACGGCTTTTGCATATCTTCCTTGACGGCTCTTGTTGTTTCTTCTTGGTCTGGTGTATTTTGATATATGAATGAGGCTTCGAGTTCGTTCTGGAGGTAGCCATCTTCTGGGAAAGCATGTCCCTTAGAAGCTTTTCTTTTAGCATAAAGTTTAATCAGATCCTTAGCGATATCGCGGATCTTCTTCTTGGTCTTATTCTTAAGGTTTTTCCAAGCATCGCCTCCTATCTTACTCAGCTTAGGAGCATGGCCGTCTTTGCCCGCATACTTAGATATCTTATGTAGTGAATTAATACCTACATAAAGAATGTCATTATTGAGATATATTAGTCTTATGGATTCTTGTGATCTTTCACCAATAGTAATTTTCTCTAATCCTGAATATTTTCCTATACCGTGATCTATGTGTGTGACAAAGTCGCCTGGCTTTAATTCCTTAAGCATCCTAAGACTTAGAGCTTGATCTTTAGTAAAGCCTTTCTTTAATTTATACCTATGGAATCTATCAAAAATCTGATGGTCTGTATAGATGGCCGCATTAAGATCTTTATCTATGAACCCTGCGTGTATAGATGTTACAATAGGATGAAAATCCACCTTGGCATTAAGGTCTTCGAATATGTTATAGAATCGCTCTATCTGCCTATTGTTATCAGTAAAAATATAAGTCTGAATCTTATCCGCATCATTAGATTCTAAGTCCTCTATTAATAACTTAAAGTTCTTATTAAAACTTGGTTGTGGAGAACTGCTGTATTTAATTTCGGAATCTACTTTGACATTCTTATTGCTCGACTTTAATAGCAATATATCTAATTGCTCCATCTCCTCTATGATCTGCGCCGGAAGTATAAAGGCTCTCTCATCAAGCAACTTCTTAAGTACGGCATCTTCTTCGTCGGAGACTTGCTTAGCAAATGCTTTTGCTTTAGTCTCACATTCCATCAATCTCTCCATGAGCATCTCCACATCCTTAATCCATACACAAGTGTCATTCTTAAAGACTTTAAAAAGTGAAATCTTTTGTTCTTGTGTAAACTTGTTACTGATATTAGGAATGATAGATACCATTGATATATTCTTCAATGATAGCTGTGTCGTCGGATTAAATAATCGTATGCTTTCTACCTCATCATCAAAAAGTTCTACTCTATACGGCCACTCATTGCCAAAAGAAAAAATATCTACAATACCTCCCCTGATAGAAAACTGCCCTGGCTCATATACGAAGTCCGTTCTATCAAATCCGTACTCGACTAAAAACTCTATAATCGTATCTACATCTAGAGACTCGTCCTTCTTAATAATGATCTTCTGCTCACTAAGATACTTGGGGTCTACGACTTTCTCAAATAGCGCTTCTGGATAAGTAATAACGATTTCTCTCTTGTGCAGCTCTGAGTCGATCTTATTAATCGCTTCCGTCCTTATGAGTACGTTGTTATTATCTAACTCCTCGAAAGTCCCCGCTCGCTTAAATGAATCGGGAAAGAATAATACTTGTTGTGTTTCTGCGATATTATCCAAAGTATTCTGGACGTATGCCGCCTCTTCTTTATCACTTGCGATGTAGAGATGAGAGTGAGAAGATTTGTTAAATATTGCGGATAGGACAAAACAATCCTGAGCGCCTATCATTCCTGATAATAATATGCGAGAAGGCTTCTCTGAACCAAGCCCAGTTAATATGGCCTGCGACTGCTCCGAACGCTCATAGCGTTCCAGCAGTTCTTTTAGATTATCCAATACGAAACTTTGTTATAGGCAAATCTCAAAATAGAGCATAGCCTCAATGTCATAGGTCGTGTATCCGTGATCTATGTCCAATCCATAGCGTACACAAATGATGTACCTACGAATGGCAGCATCACCCAAAACCATTCAGGTAATATCACCAAAAAAGCGATCATAGCAATCATGGAGATAATAAAGTATAACCAATATGTTTTTGTAGATGTATTTTCGATATTCATGCCTGATAAAATTGAAATGCAAATTTAGAACAAACTCATTAATAATGTGAAGAGAAGTCGTTTAAAATCAAATTGTTAATGTATTTGAATCTCACCTGCCTGCCGGTAAGCCACTTGATCCACAATTCTTTAGCATTTTAAGCTTCCATAGCTAGAGCATATGAAACTCAAAAAGAGCTTGGTCTTGAGAATCAAGCAAATACAACTACTTTTAACATTCATTATTAAACGTCTTCTGAGTTATCTTACCGATTATCTAATGATTATTAAAAAATAAGGTTCATCAGTGCAATTGTCTAAATCCTATTCCGCTAAAGCTCTATTGTTTGGAGAGTATACCATCATCAATGGTGGTATGGCGCTATCTATGCCCTGTGACACGTATAGCGGTTACTGGGAAGAAGCGGCCCCCAATGAGGAGATAGGGTCTTTTTTGGCCTATTTAAAAACTATCAAAGGCTATGATCAAAAAAAATTAGACAATGCCATCCTTAAAGGCCTCATATTCAAGTCTACAATCCCTCTTGGCTATGGTCTCGGAAGCTCTGGAGCTCTCACCGCAGCAGCATTTGATCAGTTCTACACAAATAAAAACCTTAGCATGCCTGAACTCAAAGGCATCTTGGCTCAATCTGAGAACTTCTTTCATGGTAACAGCTCAGGTCTCGACCCTCTGACCATCTATCTCAATGAAGCACTTATCGTAGAAGGCGATCGCATAGAAACCATTCCTGAATTACAACTCCACAGCAAATTTGCCCTCATCGACTCTGGACAAACAAGAAATACTAAGACCCTCGTTTCTTATTACTCTAAGCAATTACAAGATCCCGACTTCTCCAATGCCATCGTCCACCTCAATATCCTGAACGAACAAGCTATCAATGCCATCGTATCTCAAGACCAAGACCTCAAACCCATCATGGCGCAGATCAGTCAACTTCAATTTAATTTCTTTCAGCATATGATTCCTGATTCTGTCCGTGATATTTGGAAGAGGGGGTTAGAATCTGGGGAGTACTTTATGAAGTTGTCTGGTGCTGGGGGTGGGGGATGTTTTTTGGTGTATGGAGATTTTGGGGGGCTGGGGGGTGTTATGGTTATTTAGGAGTTGAAGTGTCATGATGAAATTGGAAAAATTATAAACTCTTTTAAAATGAGTCTATTGTAAAATTACCAGAAAAAGGTGTAAATTAGAATATTCACTTAAGAAATATATGCCCAACCCATAACATAGGATGTATAAGATAATTGTAAGTTATACGTAATTAGATAAATGAAAATTAAATCAATACCTGAATTAAATTATAACCAAAATCTCTCATCAAAATCTGAATGGTGGAGATACTTTGGGGAATACCAATATATTGTTGATTTAATATTTAAATCCATCTCTGGTGGAGAAATTACAGTAATATCTTTACCTCTTGCTTTTTTAATAAGGCATACATTAGAACTTGGTTATAAAATGAATTTAATTGAACTTGAGAAAGTTTCAGATGTAAAAGCCAAAATAGAGTATAAGGGAAAATCTGCACATAGGATTGACAGCTTACATTATGAATTTGAAATTCAGATGAATGCAATATTTGAAAAATATTCCGTACCGAAGGAAATTAAAAAGCAGTTCAATAAATACAACCTAAAGTTGTCGGACCTAAAAAGCTTAATACATAAACTTGATGCACTATCATACGCTTTTAGATATCCTGTGAAAAATAATGGAATTACCCCAAATTTTGAAATTAAACATATTGAGGATGTCAGTACCCGAATAAATTTTAAAGAAATTAAAGAACTATACGATGATAGTATCGTGATAATAAAATTTTCAACTAATGTAGTTGGTGAACTTATAGATGAAAGTGAAAAAACCTATAAAATCAATACATAATTATTATTGTGCAAGATTATCGCCTTTTGAATTTACTAAGTCGAACTCTGATTGTAACTGAGATGCTAAATAATAGAAAAGAATACCTCAATCTATAAAAATTTATTTCGGTAGAATTACAATGAGTTCTCGAATTGTAAATCATAGAAATTAGATTAGCATATGACATCTATGTTAGAAACACCTACAACCTGTGGATAGATTTGACAAAAGGGAGTATCTGGAAATAAATGCGAGAAATGATAAGAGATCTGCGAATGAGGAGTTAACTAATAGAAAACTAATGCACAACTCCTGCGCAGCATTCGCTATGTTTGACGAAGGAAAACTTTTGATCACCGATCATCCTGAAATTAATTATATTTATTATCAAAATAACTTACTAAAATAAGCGAGCTATTGAAAAATGAAAATGATTTTAATGGATCTACGCCAATGTCCCCGATAATTGTAAAGAATAATAATGAGCTTGATATCATAATTGATTCATTTGCTAAAGAGAAGAATCTAAAGAGCATGTATACTGGAATACTCCTAGGTTGGGATAGAGTAATGATTTTTCGCTTTATTGATATAAAAAATGGTGAAGTACGGTTTAGAAAATATTATAAATTTGAAAATGAGGTTGAGAAGATAACGAGAAAGGTGATTACCCCTTTAGATGGTTTGATGGGGCCATCAATGTCTGATTATTTCTTAGAGCAAAAAAGAAAGATTAGGGAAAGTAAGTCAACTATACGTGTAAGTAAGTCAGTCCCAAGTTTAAAAGAAAAATTATTGACCATATGTAATACAATCAAAATGAAACTGGATCAACTACTAAGTAAAGATGAATTAGATAAAGAACTAATAAGAGCAAGAAAAGAATTAGAGTTAAAAAAAATAAGAAAAGAAATTGAAAATTTGGATAAGTAACAATGATCTCATACTTAGAGAATATTCAGTCGAGACTGTTCAAATAACTGTGTCTTATTATCTTTAAATTATGAAGAGTAAAAAAGAAATTATAATTTAATAACACAAAATAGTAAATCAAAATGCGCTTCACTACACTACCTCTGCTGTAGTTAGTTAAATTTGTAGATTGCAGATAAAGATGAGTGTACGGCATCAAGTTAAAAAACCAAATTAAATAAGCATATTACTTCAACGCTATAAGCTTCCGCGAAAGGGGGATGCATGATTCCAACCATACTGTCATATAGGGATAAAGAATTAAATTTTATTAAATTTTATTTTTTTGGTTCTCATAAATAATACGGCTCTATGTTGATTAGTGTGGAAAATGCTATTTTAGGTGGTAAAAATTCCATATGAATAGTGATAAGATATTTGAACTTGCTTTAGGATTAGAAATGCCATGGTATTTAAGTAAAGTTGAGTTAG
>Ga0209187_1001236_pt1 | contig 31690 bp, 16 predicted proteins | sample BantaG_FD_187430 | JGI IMG/M metagenome (GOLD analysis project Ga0209187, IMG submission 187430) | Marine algal microbial communities from Bantry Bay, Ireland - BantryBay_4 metaG (SPAdes) (version 2) | ecosystem: Host-associated > Algae > Red algae > Unclassified | place: Bantry Bay, Ireland...
CATTGAGCCCGCTTCCATTTTATGCACAGCAGAACCTTAAAGCTCAAATTTGTCCGATTATCTAATGAAAGGAATTATTACATTTAACAAAGAAGCGGTCAACGCTATTCAGGGATGTACACTGCAATTTTCAATGAACAATTGCAATTGGGCAATTAATAATGATCAATCAATTAAGTTTGACTTGAGTGAATATAAGATATGGCTATATTTTCAGGGAGCCAGATAAAGTTTTTACTCGCGAAGAATCAACACCTTTTGGCGATATATGCCTTCCGCAAAATTGGCTTCTAGAATATATGTACCAGAGGCAAGATTCGAAACGCTAAAACTGGTTTTTGAATTTTGATCTGTACTAGTTTGTGACAATACTTTTCTTCCGTGAATATCGTAAAGAACAACATCCAACACATGTAGCCCATCGCTAGCCGATAAATTCAATACACTTGATGTAGGATTTGGGAATACATCAACATTCTTTGAGTCTAAAACTTGTACCGCGTCGGTTTGGAATAGCTCACCTATAACAGCCATACAATCATTGGCATCGGTTACTGTCACCTCATACTCCGTATCTGCAATTGGGTTTTCAATGCGATCTGTAGTCGTACCATCAATCCATAAATACGTGTATGGTGGAGTACCACCAGTTGCTGTAACGACAATTCCCTCTTCTTCGGTGACCTCTACATCTAAGGTCAAAATAGGTGGCTCTTGTACTGCTCTATTAAGCGTAACGTTACAGTCATTAACATCACTAATAGTTACTGAATAATTGCCAGCAGGCAGACTGTCACGAAATAATGATGCCCCTCCGTCTGACCACATTTCAGTATACGGGGCTGTTCCTGATAAAAGGGTGATCGTGATCGAGCCATCTTCATACCCAAAACAAGAGACATGCTCTATATCTGTTTCCACATCTAAGCCAGTAACATTATTAATTTCAGCAGAGATTGCATTCGTACAAGAAAGGTCATCCGTAACAGTCACAGTATATGTCTCATCTGCTAAATCTATTCGGAGAGAATCTTCACTTCCATCTTCCCATATAAAATCATATGGTCCGCTTCCACTTAGAGGAATGACTGCAATATTACCACCTATAGTAGAGCATGGACGGTAGGTCACCTCAAGCTCAACTTGTAAAGCTAAACCCTCAGGTACGGTTATCAGAATAGTAGAATCGCAAACTCCCTGCTGCAACTGCACCATGTAATCTCCTGCAGACAAATCATCCCTTGTCAATGACTCCGAACCATCAATCAACCATAATACTGAAATCTCATCAGTAGATAGAATGTAAGCCTGCGCATCTGCAAAACCATTACATGAAGGTGGTTCAATATTTAGATTAAAATCTGCCTGAAAGACATCTTGTATATATGTCGTCTGGATCAAACTATCACATCCAAACTGACTTGACAGCGTATCTACAATAACTCCAATCAAGCTCTCTTCACAAGTGGTTTGAGTGATTTCCATGATCTCTATGGGCGTATGAATTTTGACAGTAATAATCAAACTATCACAGCCCGCTACAGTAGTCAAAGTCAGCGTATCTGGAGCTAGATCATTCTCATCACAAGTATTGACAGAAATTATAGTAGGAGGAATGGCTTCGTTAGTATAATTGGTGATCACTATACTATCACAAAACTGACCGCTCAATGTAATTGTATCGTTTGTTAAATCAGGTAGACAGGTATTAACAAAGATATTAGTTTCAGAGCTGCTAGCTTCAATAGTATTTGTAATAACTAAGCTATCGCAGCCTGCTATATTCTGCAATGTCATGGTATCCAAACCAAATGGTCCTTCACAACTAACATTATCTAAAAAACTAGTATCTGCTCCTTGGTTGATGTACGTATAAATCTCGAGAGATGGACAATCTCCTGATACACTCACGAAGGTATCCTGCTCCATATCTATGCAGGTCAACACAACATTATAAATAGTGTCAACAAGTATGTAATCATATGTAACTACAACAACACTATCGCATCCTTCAGAAGTAAGCAAGTTGCTCACTTCTAACACTGCTTGCTCTGCATCACAAGTGATCTCTTGGATAAATGTGGTGTCGATTAATTCTAGTATGGGTATGGTGATGACTACGCTTTCACCAGATATGTTCGTTGTGTCTATCATTACATTAGGATCGCAAGTCGTCATGTTGACAAAAGTGGTATCCGATGTGGTAATGTCTAAGAAAAAACTAGTAATGACTAAGCTATCACATCCCTCAACATTAGTTAAAATCAAAGTATCTAAGCCTACTTCATTAGGATCAAATACGGGTATCTCCGTAAATGACTGAGTAGATACTAAGGGCTGAATCGAAGTGATAATAACGCTATCACATCCTTGTGTAGTAACAATGACAAAAGTATCTAATGTTTGCGTGATGACATCACATGATCTCTCCGATAAAAAGGTAGTATCTATCTCAGAAAAAATAGTTGTTGAAATTACAATACTATCACAGGTTGCGGTAGTAAATAATGTTGTATCTATATCTGCTTCATCAGGATTGCAAGTAAAAGCTATGGGTAGATACGTCGTATCTGAGTTGGAAAAAATGAAGTCATTGATTATTAGGCTATCACATCTATTTGCAGAAGTCAACACCGTAGTGTCAAGTCCTACCTGCGCTGCATCGCAAGTGAAAACAGAAATAATCGTAGGCTCAATTGGCTGCCAAATATAGGTAGTCAGGATAATACTATCGCAACCCTCTTCATTGGACAATAGCATCGTATCTATTCGCGCTTCTTCTTCAGAGCAAACAAACTCATCAGTCCTTGTGGTATCACTCATAGTAAGTGAGAAAGTCGTTATTACAATACTATCACAAAAAGCACCTGAAAGTGTATCAGAAAAAACACCGACCTGATTTGGATCACAGGTGTTTTCAGAAATTTCTACTGGATCAGATCCTCCATAAACAAAAGTTTTGATAACTAAGCTATCGCAAAAAAATTGATTTTGCAAAATTGTGGTATCTGGTATCTGGCTCTCCTCGCAAGACATAATGCTCAACAAGGTTGTGTCTGGTGCTGAATAGCTATAATTCGTAACGACTATGCTATCACATGTCTCTGTTGAGAAGGATTGTTCCGTTGGTTCCGTTTGGTTAATATCACAAGTAAATTCTTGTATATAAGTCGTGTCAGCAGATGAAAACAATGTCGTCAAAATAACTAGACTATCACAGTTGTTTACATTTTTTAAAAATGTAGTATCCATTCCGACATCTTCTAACTCACAACTAAACTGTTCTAATCTTAGTGTATCTGAGTCTGCAAAGAGAATGTCCGAAATAATCAAACTATCACAACCGGAACTATTCGACAGAACCAATGTATCTAATCCAGCTGCATTTGCAAAACAAGTAGTCAAAGTTAAGTATGTGGTATCTGGTAACACATAAATAAAATTCGTCACCTCCACCCTATCACAAGTATCGGTCGGAAAAAACTCGATTATAGAATCTTGCATATTTTGATCACAAGTTATACCCTCAAAGAAGGTAGTATCTATTAGATATAAATCCGTTTGGACAATTTGAATGTCATCACATTGGCCTCCTGATGCAAATGGTATAGTATCAATTCCTACCTCGTTTGGTAAACAAGATTTGACAAAGACAAAAGACGTATCTGGAACTTTGTAAAATAAGTAAGTAATAAAAACGGAGTCACATTCTGGCGTGGAAACTACAAGTGTATCTATTTGGCCAGCAAGCAGAGGATCGCAGGTTTGCTCTTGGAAAAATATGGTGTCATTTAGTAATATTGATGTCTCTGTTACAACTAAAGAGTCACACGAAAATTGATTGGTCAAAAACATAGTATCTAAACCAACCAAGTCAGGTTCGCAGGTTTGAGCAGTCAATTGAGTAAAATCAAGTTGAGCAACAAGTAAATCTAATATAACTATACTATCGCAGGATTCTGAAAGTGGGAAAGTATCGCGATAAACTCCTGTCTCAAATAACTTATCTCCACCGAATAGTAAAGTATCGCCTTGGCAAATGGTATCTCCAAGCATCGTCTCTGTATCTCCAGCAAGAATGGTAACTTCAAAAAATGATTCTGTTAAATCTGCGCAAAGCAACGGATTACCTAAATTCAATAGATTTTGAATCGAAGTTATGCTTAGACTTCCATTTGGTATAGGTAATAGTGGAAGATCAAGCAATTCATACGATAAGCCATAAATTTGATAAGTACCTGGAGATGTAAATCGCAAATCGGGCTGATCGTCAACTTCTATCAATAAGTCATTTTGACTGATCAAATATGTATATCCGTATAATGCTGAGTTAGGTGCAGAACCTATAAAGGAAGGTGTAATATCTAATAAAAGATTTTCTGCTCCTGGACAAGCAACTATATCTGGCTCTTCCATATCTCCAGCATCAGCTTCACAACAATCTATGCCTGCCTGATCTTTGAATTGGATATTTAATTCTTCGAGCTCTCCAAAGTCAAACTGTAAGGGGTCGGTAATTTCTAATAGCCAATCGCCGTTAACAGAACCTGTATTAAAATTTTGCAAACTCCCCGAGTGTGGTAGGTAGGCGCCATTATATTGATTGATTCCTGAAAGATCAGCATTGTTCCAAATGCTTGACATACCAGGATCTGGATCTGTGTTTGCAACATTTGCTACAAAACTAACATTAAATCCGCCAAAGAATATGGCTGATGCTGCTGTACCTTGAGGGCCTATCAATGTGACGGCTTGACCTGCTGGAGAAATTAGCCTCATCTGCAGCTCTGAAGGATAGCTATGTTTGAATTTTAAGAATACAGTTTGGACTTCGTTGGTGGTAAGGGAATTATTATCCGCGCCCTCGACGACAAAGGTTGCTTTGCTGATACTCTGATCTTCAATTGCTACTGGACAATCAATACATCCGCAGTCTTGAGAGTAGATAGTCCCAGGTAGGAGCATCCAAATACACAAGGTAAATATCTGCAAAATGGAATAATATGATAATTTCGTTGTCAAGTAGACGGAGGATTATAGTTCAGCACAGATGAAGAAATAAAAAATATGTTAAAATAATTTGTTTATCGCTTCCTTTCCAAAGATAATAAAAGAAATTAAGGAATAATTATAAATTTAGTAAGATAACAATTGCAGCGTCAGAGTATTAGAATCCTTATATTTGTGTTGAACATAATATAAAGCAACATTGCGTAAAATTTTCGTCCATAACATATCAACTTTCTATAAAGCCGTATTTGCATTTGTCATATTTGGATTTGCTTTTAGCTTTACTATTCATCCTGCCCCTTTCCATAATTGTGGTATCAAAGTTCCAACTAATATAAATACAACAGACCATTTTGCCAATATTCAGTATAATTATGACAGTATTTTTTATTTCAATCCAGGGTACTTAACCCATGGATTTGATTTCCCGGTAGGTAAACCTAATGGTAAAAACTACTATTTGGCTTCACGCTTTGGACAAAGAAATCATTTAGGAGAAGATTGGAATGGCAAAGGAGGTGGCAATACTGATCTAGGAGATCCTGTATACTCCATTGGGAACGGACTTGTCACAAAAGCAGAAGAATTCTGCTGTGGTTGGGGCAATGTAGTCCGTGTAGTACACAAATTAGAGGGCCATCCTGAGTTTAAATATTTAGAATCTGTATATGCGCATCTAGACCAAATATATGTAAGTGAAGGCCAACTGCTAACTAAGGGTCAAAACCTCGGAACTATTGGAACTGCCAATGGAAAATACCTAGCGCACTTGCATTTAGAGCTTAGAGATTTCCTTGATATGAGTATGGGACCTGGATACTCAAAAGACTGGGAAGGCTATCTAGATCCTTCGTATATCATCCGAAATAATCGTCACTTTTAACATATAAGAGTTGATTATTATTTAATTTTTTCCAAAGTCACAAGTCGGTTTAATTATTGCAATAGGTAACGTGGAAGTCTAAAGATGTCTCATCTTTGGCTACCCCAATACCATTTACGAATATGACAATACAAAGAATCGTCCTTTGCATCATTGTATGTTTTGTCTTTTTTTTTGAAGGCAGCGCGCAAACAAACTTTGTGACCCATAATGGGAAGGATAAATCTTTGTACCAATTAGAGTGGAGGTTGGATTCTGGAAACAGCAGATACCTTAGAGATATAGCCACTTTTCTAGATAAAACAGAAGAAAAGGAATATGCTTTAAAGATTCTGCGTCAAAAGACAATATTCCCATCTATTCAGATTGCACTGAATGAAGCCACTACAAAGGACGAATTCTTTGATTTCTTTTATACCCATCACAAGGAAATCAAATACTCTCATATCTTACAAATCTATTATACGGTACCATTAGAGCAAATTTCTAAAGAAATAGATACTGAAGATCTTAGTTCTATTAGCCCTATGGATGCCTTTTCAAAATTATGTCTTGATTTACAGCATTCGACGGACATAAAAAAAATTAGACAAAAAATAATTGCGCTAAGAGATATCCAAATTCATAAGGGAGTGCCGCTAAATAAGCTTATCACATGCATTGATCTTTCTGATCCCATAGTGCAGGATGTTATGCTTAGTAGTAATGCTATAGAATACTTTACAGCTAAGGAAGACTTGAAGGAAAGTTTTCAGCAAGTGATTGACGAAAGTGCATCTAATCCAGAATTTGTAAATAAAATCTACAGTCGGATATTTGGTTTGCCAGATTCTAATTTGAGTATTTCAGAAATTCAATCTTCATTCAATCGATTCAATAGGAGGAAAATGACTTTGAAGGACTCGATAGACCATAAGATCGAATCCGACTACAAGGTCTCTAATAAATATTATTATAATGATGTTGATTTTTATGGTACTACATTATGTACTAAGCTAAAAAGCCAAGAAGAAAATAATATTCTTGTAGCAAATCTATTAGCCACTAAAGATCCTAAGTTACTATTTTATCTAGCTGCCTATATATTCTCTGATAAAAAGGCTGAGCTGAATAATGATATTATTCAGCTCCTAGAAAACTTAACCACAATTAAGATCACCGGTGCTAATAACTATGAATTGGCTCAAAATATTCTGATCTATTGGGCGCAGAATTACAACTCCTATACTTGGGACGAGTCTATATGGAGATTCGTAAGTGAGGAAGAGAAAAAGAAACAGACAAAGAATCTTGAACGACTCATCAGAAGATTAAATTCAACAAATGATACCGTGGCTTTGAACGCTTATGTCTCCCTGTCAGAAGCCAATCCCTTTGAGGTATCGAATCTAGTCGATAAGTACAAAAAGGTGATGAAAAAAACGAATCCACTCATTCCACCACTGAAGTATAATTATCTGGAAACAACAACAAAGTTAGTAGCATACAACAGGGAATTTGATATTAGCTACCAGCCAAGCTTGCCTATCACGAAGCTGTTGGCAAAACTTGATGTCAATACTCCCAACAAGGAAAGGATAGAAATAGAAAATAAAATAATTGCCATAGCCGAAGTGAAAGATATACCAGCATTAGAATATTGGGGAACTATCAATATTATCAACAAACCAAACTCTTTCTCTATAGGTAGAATAATAGAATTGGTTCTGGCTAAATATTGGCATAAGATGAAATTAGACAGACAGTGGCTAACTCACTTTATCTACAAGGCCGCTCTCTTTAACGAATTGGACGGCACAGGTATAGCTAAATCATATAGCAAACTTTTAAAGGTAGATGATCCAGAGTTGGAAGCTTCCATTGAATACATTAAAATACATAGTTCTAGGCAAGAGGTTATGGACTATATACAGGATGAAATATTTAACGATGAAGATACAGAGGATAGCAATAAACAAAAAGCAATTGCTGCTAAAGAAGATCTCGTCACTAAACTCAGAAAAGCTACAGAGATAACATATAGCCAAATCAATCAACTACTAGATTTTGAAGAAAGTCTGACTACCGAAAAAGCACAAACCTTATCCTTCATTGAGAAACTGATGCCTAAAAAAGATATACGAAAACTAAAAATAAAAGGCGAGCTCACTTCGGAGGATTTATCATTTTTAAAAGGAGAAGCATACTCACATCGAGAGATTGGTAGTATACTTCGCTTCTTCAATAGTGAAAATCCAAAGGAAAATCTGAAATTTGCTTTAGAGTCTATTCATAGTTTTAATATAGATGATAAAGCATATGTGGTCAACACGCTTTTTAGGTATAGATGGTTTACACAATATATAAATGAGAGTAAATTTATATCTCAAGAGATGATTCAGCTCATATCTATACTTTCACAGTACTTGAAGGAATCAGAATTTATAGGAGAGATAGAAGACCGCACGACTCAAATCAATATCATCCAAACTAGTTTTATTGGTAGAGATATAGAAGAGCAATTGATAGCTAGTATCGAACTAGATGTAGATTTAGCTCTCAAAGCGGATCTACAAAAGGTAATTTTAGCCAAAGCAAAGTTTGAAGATCTAGGTATCATACTAGATCATGTAGATGGCCTAATAAACAATAAGGGGAATCTTGACCTTAGTTTCTTAAACGAAGATTTTGGCTTACCTATCTTTGATATTTCAACTAATGCTGAATTAAGAACATTCCTGGAGCGTCACAAGACGCTTTCAAAGAAAAGCTTCTACATGATTTACTTAGAAGATTTTGGAATAGATTTTAAAACAAAAGGGGGTAAACTCGACTATGAAAAAATTGTCAAGATATTGAAATATGACATTGCTGAGCCATTTATCGGAAGAGGTGGTGGCAAGAGAGATTTCTATGTATACGGTCTTACTAAGGTGCTTGAAGAAGAGTTTAAAGACGATCTTGGATTCGAAGATAAGCTGAACAATTATCAAACCTTTGTCCATTTCTCAGGTTTACAGCGCGCGAGGGCATGGTACAACTATCTAACAAGTTTGGGTTTTGGTAAAAGGATCATAGATTCGCCGTCCTTTTAGTGACCTTCAAATGATAAATTAGCTTAACAGAATGCTAACAGTAATTACATAACATTTCTTATTCATAATATGTTAATAATATAGAAATCAGGGCTGAGAAAATAAGTTATTAGTTATCTCACGCTACAGGTAATTGCTTATTTTACAAGTAGTTGAAGTGTTAATCGCTACAAATTTTAGCACCAAGATGGACAATTAGTTTCAAAATTATATTCTATCTCTATAATCCTGGTTTGGTTTAATTATATTTATGATATCAAAACAATAGATCTTATGAAAAAGTATTTAATATTTAGCTTTTTAGTTCTATTCTTTATGAGCGCATTTAGTGTTGATATGAGTGCACAGTATCGTTCAAAAAAGAGTAAAAAGAAGAAAACTACAACTAACCGTAAAAGTGACTATTTTGACGAACGAGGTGGGGATATCAAAGATAGACTTTGGTATGGTGCCGATGCTACCATTCAATTTGGTGCAATAAATGGTCGAAGTACTTTTACATATGGCTTGGGACCAATGGTAGGTTATAAAATTACAGATGACTTTTCAATAGGTCCACGTATTTCTTTTGAAAATCAAATTTCAAAATTTTCCACAGATGGAATAGAGAGAACATTTAATGCGGTAAACCTAGGTGGTGGAGTTTTTGCAAGACACAAATTTTTGCAAAATTATTTTGTTCATGCCGAATATCAAATTCTAAGTGAAACATTCGGAGTATTTGATAATTCCATCAATGACTTTGTCTATGATGCTAATAATAAAGTTGTAACCGTAAAGGAAGCGGCTAGTCACTACTACCTTGGACTTGGCTATGGAGGCAATGCGGGAGGTATTGGTTTTACGACCTATGCGCTTTGGGATTTTTCTGAAGACTTTAATTCTCAAAATATTCCTTTAGTCATAAGGTTTGGACTTACCTATAACTTCTAATATTTTCTGGACAAGCGCTGTGCAGTAGTGGAGAGCTTTGCTCGACAGACCTATAGCGGAGCGAAAGGGCCGACCGAATAGGGAGCTACGAAACATAGCGACCCATCAAAGTAAGAGGCGTATCAGTAGAACTGATACGCCTCTTCCTTTGATGGGATGGCCCCAAAAAAAGTGCTAGGTATAAACTTTAAGGTGCTAGTGAAAAGAAGCTCTAGACTACTTCCCTTTTCCCTGAAGTAAAACTAGGAGTGTATAGAACAAGATCTTGATATCCAGTCCCAAAGACATATTTTCTATATAAAGTAAATCGAATCGAAGTCGTTGGAGCATCTCCTCTACGTTACTAGCGTAACCATACTTGACCATCCCCCAAGAGGTAATCCCTGGCTTCACTTTCAATAAGTGAACGTAGTGCGGCGCCTGTTCGGAAATGATATCTATGTAGTGCTGACGTTCGGGTCGAGGACCCACCAATGACATATCCCCTTTGATGACATTCCAAAATTGAGGTAGCTCATCTATTCTATACTTTCTCATAGTTCCACCCCAAAGTGTAACCCTCGAATCCGTAGCATGGGACAGTTGAGGGCCTGCAGATTCTGCGTCTGTGTGCATAGATCTAAACTTGTAAATGGTAAACGGTTTGCCATACTGACCTATACGTTTTTGCTTATAAATAATAGGTCCATTGGATGAAAGACGAACTCTAATCGCAGCAAATAGGTATAAGGGTAAGCAAAGAAACAATAGAATACTAGAGACAAATAAATCGATGGCCCGCTTGAGTATTCGCTGCCAGCGCGGCATCAACTCTTGACGCACCTCTAACAGGATAGCGCCGAATACGTGATTCATCCTAACCGAACCCAATAAGATGTCGTACATATCTGGAATCACTTTTATGAGAAGCTCACCATCATAACTGTATAGGGAGTTGAGTATTTTTTTTGTCTTTAGGTGCTCTGATTTTTCGAGAGCGATAATCACTTCTTCTATCTTTTGCTCCTTGATCACATGGTCTAGATCATGGAGCTTGCCTAAGACGGGTAAGGTATCTGCTAATTCTTTTTTGCTGTTCCCATTAGTGTCTATAAAACCCAAAAACTTATTGCCTAGCCCTTTCTTGAGACTATGAATCTCTTCGTATAAGTCTAATGCACTTTTGTTGCCTCCTATAATGAGTGTATTATACGTCACTCTGCCAGACTTGAGTCGTCGGCTAGCTAAGGTCAAAAGAAACATCCTAGAAAGTAGTGTAAGCAGAAAATGAACGGTAAAAAGATAACAGAATGATTTGAAATAATAATCAGTGGTGTTGATTACATCGTCCAATAGTAAGGTGAAAAATAGAATGACTACTCCACCTAGAGATACAAAGAAGGTTTCTGTCAAGACGCTTAATCTCGAAAGGCGGTAAAGATCTCGGTAATCATCAAAAATGGTATAAAGAATATGCCAGCCCATCGGAATAGCAAAAACACCAACAATAAAATTAGAATCGTAAAAGACGTCAGACCAGGCATCATAGCCCTCGACTGTTTTTCGATATTTGAAAAATAGTGTCCAGGCAAGCATAGCCATGACAAAGTCAAAAAACATGTAGATGTATAGATCTATTTTACGTCTATGCATTTAAATAAGGGTGTTTAATCCCATGAAAGTTCTAGGTTGTCCCGAAAAAATTAATAGTACTAAGAAATTTTAATTATAAGTAGAATAACGTGTAGGTCTGCAATTTACTCTTCAAATTGCAAAAGTTTGATATTGTCTATCATTATTGTTCCTGTAGATTGACCCGACGGTAATTCCGCACCAAAACCGAGCTGATAAGGAGGTGTCGGGTTGTTGATAATAATCTCTTTGAGATTGATATACACTTTTTTCCATGTGGATGTCGTGTTGAGACCATGACCATATAGTTGTGTAAGATTTCCACCTGCATCTAAGCTAAGTAGGCCTAAGGCAATAGGCACATCCGTTTTGAAATTAATTTCTAACCAAGCATCATTGACCCCTACCACAGGAAGATTGAAAAATAGATTACTAGCAACGTTGATGGATGAATTTTCGGCGTCCAATTCTATTATTCCTGATACTCCCTCTAAGGCTCCATCTGTAGTATATCTAATCCTAGTATCTTCATTACCGTCTCGGTCAACAGTAAAAACGGTGTTGTTTTCAAACTCCTGAATTAGGAGAAATTCAGTATTCTCTCGGTATTCAAACTCAGGACTGATCTTAGTGACCTCACCACGTACTAGATCTGTCGTACTTGTATATCGTGTATAGTATGGGTATAGAGATGGTGTAAATCCTATGCCATTTTCATAAATACCTGGATCAACAATGATATCTACAGTGCCTCCCTCTAGAACAGGGAATGGCTTTCCTTGTGCAAATGCACCAATCAGATTATTATTGACATATACCCAACCTTCAGTGATATTTTGATTGACAGATCCTACATCTGGAGTCTCTAAAAGTGTAAAAGACTCGAATTCAATAAAAGAGGGGATATCTTCCTCTGGATTGACTACATCGCAGGAAAAGAGGAAACATATCATCATTAAGTATAATATTCTATTCATTTGTGTCTTTTGATTTTTTAATTTAACGTATGAAGGACACGAAATAATACCGCTCACACTTGGGTTTGGCTAAAATAGTAGTCAGTAAATCAGGTTTCGTGTCGGTAATACATCAAAACAGCTCCAAAGAGGGTTATAAGTGCTACAAGTACGGTGGCCATTCTTATTGATCTCCTCAGATTATTGGAAAACCCGAGTATCTGCTCCTTATGCTCGGGATATCTAGGGAGAATCTCTTGTTGCATCTTTTTCTTATCAAAAATATGCTTCACACCAAACTCAATTTTGTTTTGTTCTAAGTACTTATACTGTTTGAATACATTCACTCTGAAGTAAATATTCAAAAAAAGCATTGCTATAAACAGTGCAATAATTATGGTGACCAGTGTTAGGTACATACTTAACTTTGAGTGGTAAAAATAAATAAATTAATAAGATTATCTCATAGAGATAGCAGATAGAAAATGTAACTCCATATAAAAGCACCCGTTTATTTGTATCAAGGTAATTTAATTGCCTCCTTCCATATACCGAAAATACAAAAGACCTTAAAGACCCTTTTGGCTTGACTTAGATCGTATTGATTCTAAGCCTTAAACTCAAATTCTATGTTTCACTTTAATTCTTTGGCCTTAATCGGTCAATTGGAAAGGTTAGATCGGTATGCCTTTATCAAATCAGTATGTATTTCAAGTTTACTTTTGGCAATCCTACTTCCAACTGCAGCTTTGCAAGCGTCCTCTAATATGGAGTCCCTTGGGGATGCTGTAGTCAATACCATAGTATGTGATGATCAAGTCAATATTTCGATTCCAAATGGCACCTTGACTATAACTCCAAGCATGGTAGCAGAGTTGATTCCGAATACTACCTCTAATGAATATACTCTCAACATCATTAAGAACGGATTCCCTGTAGGTAATCAAGTAATGTGTGATGCTTCAGGTCAAATATTAGAATACAACATCACACATAATCCAACTGGAACGTCTTGCTCAGGCAGTATACTCATCGAAGATAAATCTGGTCCAGCAATTTTCTGCACGGATATCGATATTCTGTGTAGTGCAGATAGCTCAATTGATTCATTGGGCTCTTCTACCATAGTAGATAACTGTGATCCTAATCCTGCTTTGATCCATTTTGACAATATCATAGACTACGATTGTACAAATGCAAACTTTTTAGCAACCATACAGAGAACTTGGATTACAACAGATGATCTAGGAAATAGTAACTCTTGTGTTCAAACCATAAATATACTTAGACCAGATATAAGCGGACTGACTTTTCCTGCCGATATTACCATAAGATGTACAGATGGGGATACTGATCCCAGTAATACTGGTGGACCATCTATTGCAGATATGCTATCGGGCACTGCGTGCAATTTTATTGTTTATTCTGAAGATACAGAAACTCCCGTTTGCACAGGCACAAAAAAAGTAATTAGAAGGTGGTTCGTTACGGATTGGTGCACAGGAGATGAAGAAAGTAGCACTCAAATCATTGTAATAGAAGACACGAGTGGGCCAGATATTAGCTGCCCAGAGGATCTTATATTCAGTGCTAATGAATCTACTTGTGATGCTACAGTTACATTGCCGATAGTAACTGCAACAGACTCCTGCAGCAATGTCGTCAGTGTGATACCTAGCTGGGAATTCGGTAGTGGAAATATAACTTATGAAAATGTGCCATTTGGAGAATATATAGTAGTCTATACTGCTGAGGATGACTGTGGTAATACTTCGACTTGCACGAGTACCGTCACTATTGTAGATGATGTAATTCCTATTGCTATATGTGACTTGACAACTACTGTTGGGATCGGAGAAGCTCAAACCTCTATGATTTGCGCCGAAGATATAGACAGTGGTAGCTATGATAATTGTGAATTGAGTAGCCGTGCTATTCGATTGGTTGGAGACACCGTTTATACAGAGTGTATCTCGCTTACGTGCGAACAAGTCGGGCAAACTTTAAGTATAGAAATGCAAGTAATAGATGTCAATGACTTGGAAAATACCTGTACTGTAGAAGTGAATGTATTTGACAAGGTGCCGCCTGTGATCACGAGCTGCGCAGCAGACATTACAATCAGCTGCGATGAGGATGCGAATGATTTATCTCTCACTGGAACCACATTGGCTGCAGACAATTGCAATGCTATTATTAGCTTTTCTGATGTAAGTGATCTCAATGAGTGTAATGTCGGTGAAATAATTAGAACCTTTATTGCTACTGATGACTCGGGGAACTCTACAACTTGTGCGCAAAGTATAACTTTAGAAGACAATACAGAACCGGTGATCACATTCTCTGAAGATATCACCTTGGTCTGTGTTGATAGCAATGACGAACTTGGTAAACCCACGGTGGAAGATAACTGTGGAATATTTGCTTTTAATTTTAATGATCAGTTCATTAGTAATGAACCTTGTGTGCAGACTTTCACCCGAAAATGGGAGGTACTCAATATCTGTACTGAAGAAAAAGTAAGTCAAAGTGTAAAAATCACTTTACTTAATGACACTACCCTTCCTGAGTTTAGTGGAGCACCATCAGATATTACGGCAGAATGTAATGCTGCAATACCGCCTTTTATCGCTCCCGACATAACGGATCTTTGCGATAATGATCTTGATATTTCGATCGCAGATACGGACGAAGATGGACTGTGTCCCAACACCAGAATATTAACAAGAACTTATACTGCAACAGATGACTGTGGAAATTCGAGTTCATTCGTGCAGACTATAAGATTCATTGATGTAATCGCACCTACATTCGTAAACTTTCCAGCTGACCAAACCATAAATTGCGATGAGACGATTCTCGATGGATCACCTGGAGTAATTGACAATTGCGATACCAATCCTATGGTCAGTGTATCAAATGATACACTACCAGGCACTTGCCTCAATGAAATACTGGTATTCAGAACTTTCATAGTCACAGATTTTTGTGGCAACTCGAATGCTGGGGTTCAATTGATCCGATTTGTAGATAATGTGGCTCCAATTATTCGAGGACAAACTCGTGACTTGGAGGTTCCTTGTGGGACACCAATTCCTCTTTTCGATTTAGGCGCTATAGATAATTGTGATGATGATTTGGATGTCATTATTGATGACACATCAGTGCCAGGGAGTTGCCCACAGGAAGAAACTATTACTAGAATTTTTATTGTTATTGATGATTGTGGTAATGAAGTCAGAGATACAATACAAATCTCTATCGTAGATAATGCGGCTCCCACTGTGACTTCCACAAACTTTGTTGAGAATCTGACAATACCTTGTAATCAAGCATTGCCGATAATTAATTTTACTGTTAGTGACAACTGTGATAACGACGTTATCATCATGGAAAGTAGAGACTCCATTGGCGATCCCTGTAATCTAAATATAACAAGGACTTTTACGGCAGCAGATGATTGTGGTAATGCAACTGTGTTGACACAAAGCATAACTTTGATAGATGAACCACCATTCTTTGCGAGTTTTCCTCAGGATCAAGACGTAACTATTTTTGATGGCCAAAGTGTTCAGGTGGATGTTATTGATGCTATTGCTATTGATAACTGTACGGATAATCTAGAAGTCGATTTTGTTGTAGACTTCTTCGATGATGGGGATCAACCTGATGCACCTAATATCAATGTCGATGGCAATAATGCAAGTGGCGTTTATCCACTTGGTGTCCATAGAATTAGCTTCAATACAGCTGATAACTGTAACAATATGCTCAATCAGGATTTATTGATTTCAGTAGTTGACTTTTCTCCTTCTGCAGCTTGTATGAGTATCACTTTAGAAATTGGTGATAACGGACAATTACTTGTACCACCAGCTGCCATATTAGAAGACCCTGATCTTTTAGATGATCCCAATATATCAAAAATACAATTTGTAAACCCTTCCAACTTTACCCAAGTTATAGGCGATGAACTCCAGCTAAGCTGTGATAATTTAGGCATGATACAATTCGCTATCGAGATCATGACCAATGATGGGACAAGCTCTATTTGCTCCAACATCATCAATTTGATAGATCCAGATGCTCGTTGTGGATCTCGACCAGTGGAGGAAGTAGCCATAGCAGGAAAAGTATTTAATTTATCAGGTCAGCCTATGACAAATATAGAGATCAGCTTGGATCAGAATGAAACTAGGAGTAAGCACACTGATAAATTTGGCGTTTATATTTTTGGTGGTCTATCTCTAGGAGCTGCATGTGAAGTATATCCGCTATATGACAAAGACCCTGCTCAAGGGGTTACCACTTTTGATATGGTATTAATCATGCAGCACATACTCAAAACCAAACCACTCACGAATGCTTATCAGCACATTGCCGCTGATGTAGATTTAAATGGCAGTATAAATATTTTTGACTTACTAGAGATTAGAAATTTGATTCTATATAAGACAGACCACTTTAGCGTAAGTCCTTCTCACACTTTTATTGAGAAGAAGTATCAATTTTCTAATCCAGAAAATCCACTCGAAGAAAATATATCTGCTACTCATCAGTGTCCTGCTCTCGAAGAAAATATGATTGATTTGGATTTCTATATGATTAAAATGGGAGACATCGATGGCACTGTTTATGATAATTTTACATCGGATATCGAGAACAGAGGTCTTGAACAATTTGAATTATTATTTGAGGACAGATTATTGCCAGCATATACTGAATCTGAAATCCAAATCAAAGCAAATACTGTAGCAGATATCGCAGCGATTCAATTTTCACTAAGTTTTATAAGTGCTGAAATGATCAGCTATCAAGCACATTCCTCGTTAGAAGGGAATTATTTTCAGAAAGAAAATAACCTTCACTTTGCTTGGACTCACTACGATAATGTAATTCCAGATAACATCATTACACTTAAAGTAAAACCAACACAGGATGTACGCATTAGTGAACTGATAGAGATAAATCAGAATCATAAATCGAGGTATTATAATAGCGAAGGTGTTGCTGGCTCGGTACAGTTGAGAGCAGATTTCCAAGTCATTGAAACTGTAGCTAATATTATACTAGAACAAAATACACCTAATCCATTTAGCGATTTTACTGATATCAACTTTCACTTAAATAAGGATACAGAGAGCATATTTAGTATTCACGATATGGCTGGTCTTTTAATATATCAACAAACTAACAATTTTAAAATTGGCTGGAACAGACTTCGATTTACACCAGATCAAATTGCGCCTGGCGTATACATCTACTCCATTACTCAAGGGCAAGAAAAACAGATAAAGAAAATGATTATAGCAAGATAAGTAAAGTGGATTTCTATTCACCTCTGTTATTATGTCAATAGAACTTCCATAAAGAACGGTTAATATTTTTAGGTTTTATGGTAAAGGATCCAGGCTGCTCAGCTTGGATTCTTTTTTTTGGGTATGCCCCATACCTTCTCTTTGAAGAAAAGAGTAGGTATGGGTCAGGCTATTCGAGACTCCACGTTCGTTTCGGACCCAGTAGCCAACGCATCGAAACACCAAGCTCCTACTGTGTCTGCTCCTTATCAGTCGCATCTCTACTATCCTTCATACATCCAGTATTATATTATTTACAATTGAAAAAATCTTATCTTCACAAGAAAAAATATGGCTCGGATAGTTCAAACTTTTATCTTCTTATTTTGCTTTTTACAGATTCAAGCTCAAGATAAACCCCTTACTTACTACCTTCCTAATATAGTATACGACAAAGACATTCCTACCCCTAAAGACTACCTAGGTTGGCAAATTGGAGATTGGCATATTAGTCATGATCTCTTGCAAGGCTACTTGAGAACATTGGCTGCGAGTTCTGACAGAGTATATATTGAAGATTATGCTCGTAGTCACGAAGGTCGCCCTTTGATGGGTCTTGTTTTTACTTCCTTGAAAAATCAAAAAAATATAGACCAAATAAAAACTGGACAGTCAAAGGTCATGCAAGGAAAAGCAGACTCCGACAGACCAGTTGTGATATACCAAGGTTACAGCATCCACGGCAATGAATCTAGTGGTGCCAATGCTGCTGCGCTTATTGCCTATTATCTAGCCGCAGGTCAAAGTCAAGAAATAGAGGATATGCTAAAGGAATCGGTCATCATAGTTGATGCCTGCCTCAACCCTGATGGGCTCAATAGATTTGCATCTTGGGCCAATACGCACAAGAGCAAAGTTTTAAACTCAGATACGAATGGCAGAGAATTTAAAGAAGCCTGGCCAAGAGGACGTACTAATCATTATTGGTTTGATCTCAACAGAGATTGGCTGCCTCTCGTCCATCCAGAAAGTCAAGGTAGAATAAAAATGTTCCATGAGTGGAAGCCGAATATCCTGACCGATCATCACGAAATGGGCTCAGACAACACTTTCTTTTTTCAACCTGGCATTCCAACACGTACTAATCCCATAACACCTCAGAAAAACCAAGATCTTACTGCAGAAATTGGAAAATTTCACGCTGCAGAATTAGACAAAATAGGATCTCTATATTATAGCAAAGAATCTTTCGATGATTTCTACTATGGTAAGGGATCTACTTATCCAGATGTCAATGGCTGTATAGGAATTCTTTTTGAACAAGCCAGTTCTAGAGGACACCTACGTCAAACCAAAAATGGTTTGATGAGTTTTCCATTTACGATTCGAAACCAAGTAGCAACTTCCATCAGTACGCAAAAAGCAGGCTACGCAATGAGAAAAGAACTCAAGTCTTTTCAAGATGACTTTTATAGAACGAAAGCACCTTCCAGCGAAGCCTATCTCATTCAAGAAAATAATGATTATACACGATTAGAAAAATTTGTCAACCTTCTTAGCCAACATCAAATAAAAGTATATAGAAAAAATAAAGGAGAATATGTGGTTCCAATAGATCAACCACAGCATAGACTTATTGGTACTATTTTCGAAACGAATACCACATTTAGAGACAGCCTTTTTTATGATGTATCCACCTGGACTATGCCGCTTGCCTATAACTTAAATGCCAGCAAAAAAAGTGGCCTTAGCTGGAAGGATTTTGAGTTAATAGAAACACGTATAGTTTCTACGGGAAGTGTTCTCGGAAAATCAAATTATGGATATGTATTCAGGTGGGACGATTACTACAGCCCCAAATTGCTCTATGCTTTGCAAGAAAAGGGATTAAGAACTAAGGTTGCTGCAAAGCCATTTGCCATGAACTACAAGAATGCGAAGGAAGAGTTTTCCTATGGAACAATTATTGTTCCCGTTCAAAATCAAAATTTGGATACGGATGAAATCTACAGTTTGTTAAGTGAGAATCTTAATAATCATAACATAAATATTTACCCCATCTCTACTGGCTTATCAGCAACAGGAGTGGATCTAGGTAGCCCGTCCATTCAGGCGCTTGAAATGCCAAAAGTAATGCTTGTTATTGAAGGATCTGTAACCTCATATGATGCTGGTCATACATGGCATTTGTTCGATCAAGTGTATAACATGCCTATCACCCTAGTAGAAACCTCAAATGTCAACGCTAACACACTTGCTGATTACAATACAGTCGTTCTAGTGAATGGCGCAAATCCAAATTCGACAGCACTAAAAACATGGGTAGAAAAAGGAGGAGTTTTGATTACATGTAAATCTGCGACGCAGAATGCAATTAACAATAATCTTGCAAGCGTAAAATTCAAACCTAAAAATCAGAAAGAATCAAATAAAGCCAAGTCATACATAAATGCCTCCAATGAGATAGGAGCACAATATGTTGGAGGTGCCATATTTGAAACTAATCTTGACTTGGGACACCCTTTGACGTATGGGTATCATAATGAAAAACTAGCCATATTTAAAAGAGGTGTTTTGACATTAGACAGACCTACAAACCCATATGCTGCACCATTGACTTACCCTGCAAATCCCTTATTGAGTGGGTACATCTCCCAAACTAATTCAAAGCACATGGCTAACAGCTCAAGTATTGTAGTTAGTGGCTTAGGACGAGGAAGAGTTATTTCTTTTGTAGACAATCCAAATTTTAGGGGATTTTGGCTAGGGACAAATAAGTTATTTGCTAATGCTGTTTTCTTTGGAGCAAACGTAAATCGAAACACAATTGCAACGTCGAAATAGAAAATAGTACGCCAATTGACAAAGGAATACTTTCAAATAGTGACGACTGAAAGACTTATCCTGCCTTACATTTACCAAAACTTCATATCTTATTGATAACGCTCACATTTACTATACGATGAAAAAATACAGACCATTATTTTTAATATCTTACATACTAATTGGTGGAGCACTTTTAAGTTTCAGCTGTAACAGCACAAAAACTCCATCTGCTCAAAATTTTATAATGATGATTACACTGAAGGATGGGCTTTCAGATAAACATATTAGTAAAAACTATCAGACTTATGCGCCGACTGATATTAGAAAAGCAAACAAAACCCTGAATCAATACGAAGTGAATTTTTCTTGCAGCGATGCAATGTATATTAAACTACAAAACGAGCTTACGAATGATCCAGTTGTAATACAATTCAAAAATCCGAAATCAACTAAGAATAATATCCAAACAGGTAGGAATGATGCACACGGTAAAAGTAAACCCATCAGAAAGAATAAATAAGATGAAATTAATTAGTAAAATAATCATCAGCATTTGTTGTCTTTTATTGCTTTCCCAAACTTCAAATGGTCAAGTAGAAACCCGACAGATTGAAAATTTTTCTGTTTCTTCTTCTCATGCTGAACTTCTAGGAAAAACAAGACCTGTTGGAGAACTAGTTAGCAAACCTACTACTTCAAAAGAAAAGAAACTGCTTAGTAAAATAGAGAAAAAAGTACCTGATAACTTTAAAGGCAGAAGAAATAAAAGCAAAGCCGTTGATTTTGAGAAGGAACACCAAGGACCAGATCCAATTCGGCAATCCTCAATCACTAAGCGAATGGATAGAGAAATAGTACTGCTTGCCAATGTTCAAGGTAGGGGCCAAGGATCGCCAACTGACCCTACTGGAGATGTAAACGAACAATACTACGTACAAGCTGTCAATGCCACAGAGGTAGGAGTCTATAATTTAGACGGTTCTTTAATACAAGCATTTTCTATGAATACTATCTGGAATGGAGCTGGTCTGAATGTTACATCAGAAGGAGATCCGATTATTTTATATGATGAAACAGCAAATCGATGGTTTCTTACTGAATTTACCGACCCCTCCAATGTTTTGATTGCAGTTAGTGAAACTAGTGATCCATTAGGCAGCTACTTTGCATATAGTTTTTCAACTCCTAGTTTTCCTGATTATCCAAAGTATGCTTTGACACCAGATCATTTGATTTTTACCTCTAATGAATCTGATGGCCCCATGATATCAAATAGAGCTATTCTTCACCAATATTTCTTAGACAAGGCATCGCTAATTGCTGGAGAAGAAGTGGTTAATTTTCAACGTGTAAAGATAGATGGTTCTGAAGGTAATGAACAAGGATTTTATGTTACAACTCCCGTAGATTGGAATGGCACGAACTTACCTTTTGATACAAGACCTATGACCATGAGACTTAACGATAGCTCATGGGCAGGAGGGCCTGATGAGGATCAGATTGAGTTATATAAGTTTGACATTGATTTTGACAATTCTGACAACACAACGATAGAACAGACATCTATCGTCACTACCCCTTTTGATGCATACCCATGTTCGGAATCAGGTCCCAACTTTCGATGCATTCCACAATTAGATGGGACAGGTCTAGATGGCGTCCCTGAGCTCATCATGAATCTTCCTCATCAAAGAAACTTTGGAACTCATGAATCTATCGTTTTAACACATATTACTGATGTTACAGACGGCAACAATTTTGCAGGAGTAAGATGGGTAGAATTGAGAAGAACAGCAGAAACAGATTGGTCGGTATACCAAGAAGGAACTTACGCACCAGATGATGGCTTAGAAAGATTTATGAGCTCCGCAGCCATAGATAGTAAAGGGAATATCTGCCTCGGCTATAATGTATCAAGCGAAAACTCTTTTGCAGGAATCAGAGCAACAGGCAGAAATGCAGGAGACCCATTGGGTGAAATGACTTACACCGAATTGGTACTTCAAGAAGGACAGCGAGCTATCAACTCTGGTGGTAGATTTGGTGACTATTCACAAATGTCCGTTGCTCCAGGAGGAAAGAGTGAATTTTGGTTTACTGCCGAATATGCTGGTCCCACAGGTACCATTTCAAATATTGCTGGTATGTCCTTACAAAGAGATTCTTTTGATCTAGCAGTGAGTAGATTTATTACACCTAGTACCGAATCTTCAAATTTGGGTGCCATGGAAAGTGTAACCATTCAGATTTTTAATAGTGGTATAAACTCCATTAGTTCTTATGATATCGCTCTCCTGTATGAAGGTACACAAGTAGATATGATATCTATCTCTGATCCTATAGCGTCAGGTGAGTTTGTTGAACATACATTCAATACCAATTTGGATTTGTCAAATATACAAGATTATAGCCTTACTGCTATTGCTACTGCACCACAGGATGAAAATCCGTTCAATGACACACTAAATACTGTTATCTCAAATCTGCCAGCCTTAGAAGCTAGCCTGACTGGCGCGATTAACTCATTTGGTTGTGACCAAGAAGCAACAGGTACATTGAGGCTAACTAGCCTAGGTGGAGACATTATTACCTCAGCCACAATTGGCATCACAGTAAATGGGATGGTACAAGAAAATTTGGAGTACACTGGTTCTTTGTCCTTTGAGCAAATTGCAACATTCAGTATTAATATCAATCAAGATTTGATAGTTGGCGAAAATGAAATTATTGCGAATATCATTAGCGTTAATAATGAGGCAGCAGATTTCAATCTTCTCAACAATGAAGTGATTTTTAATGTAGATGTACTCGATGGTTCTCAATTTGTAACAATCAGTCTTCTTACTGATGAATATCCAAACGAAACATCCTACTCGATTGTGAATTCGAATGGTGTCACAATTCTTGAACTTGATGATTTTGATGATGAGCTAACTATCTACAATGAGAAACTTTGTGTTGCAGAAGGCGAATGCTTCACACTTACTTTATTGGATTCCGCAAGCGACGGTATCTGTTGTCAATTTGGCGAAGGCTCTATTTCCATACTAGATAATACGGGAGATATCCTCGTATTTAATCAAGGCCAATTTGGATCCGAACTTACCATTAATTTTTGCAACAACCCTTCCGATTGTATGCTTGATGCTGATATAGAAGTATCTGCGAGCTCCTCTGCTAATGCTGATGACGGAACTATAATGATAACTGCGTTGAATGGTGTTGGTCCATTTCAATACTCAATCAATGGGGGCAATAGTTTTCAATCTGGAAATATTTTTAGCGACCTTACTCCTGGGGACTATGAGGTCAATGTTTTTGACACCGCCACTGAATGTGACTATACAGAGATAGTTAGCATTGATTTTGAAACCTCGTCTACCTATATTGTTGGAGATGCCAGCGTCAAAATAGACCTTATTCCTAACCCTACGGATGGAGTATTCCAAATCAAAGTAAAAGATCTACCTACTAGAGAAAATTTTATAGAAATAGAGATTTTTGACATCCATGGAAAGTTGATTCAAAACAGACAAATTGGAAAATGGGACAATGAATTTGTTGGTACATTTTCATTATTTGCTTATCCGTCAGGTACTTATCTAATTAGGATAAAATCTGAAAACAATAACTTTTTAGAAAGAATAGTCAAACAATAACACTAGTAAACGTACTAAATCAAAAAGCTGTCTCTCATATCTGGGAGGTAGCTTTTTTTTGCCATTTACAACTAAGTCCACTCCGACAACTCACAATTGATTATGGATATGGATATTACGCAATTACTTTGTACATTCGAAAATCTAAAATAATCTATACAAATGAGCGAAGCAGTAAGACAATTACAACCACAAGCACTTTGGAATTTCTTTTCGGATATCAATGCAATACCAAGAGCTAGTAAAAAAGAAGAACAGATCATTCAGTTCATGTTTGACTTTGGTCAATCTCTTGGACTAGAGACCATCAAAGATGAAATAGGTAATGTCATTATCAAGAAGCCTGCTACTGCTGGGCTTGAAAACAAACAGATTATAGCACTTCAGAGTCATCTGGATATGGTGCATCAAAAAAACGAAGGAACAAACTTTGACTTTGCCACTGAAGGTATTAAGATGAAAGTTGATGGTGACTGGGTCAAAGCTGATGGCACCACTCTTGGAGCAGATAATGGCATTGGCGTAGCTACCATCATGGCAATACTTGCATCTACTGACATCGCACACCCTCCTATTGAAGCCCTGTTTACCATCGATGAAGAGACAGGTATGACCGGAGCGATGGAACTCAAAGGTGGTTTATTAGATGCGGCTATTATGCTCAACTTAGATACAGAAGATGATGATGAGTTGACGATAGGTTGTGCTGGTGGTATTGATATTACAGCTAAGGGTGAATACTTACCTACTCAAGCATCAGAGGGATATGCTGCCTACATATTATCCGTTAAGGGACTCACAGGTGGGCACTCTGGTATGGATATTCATAAGGGGCGTGGCAATGCAAATAAAATTATCAATAGAATTCTGTTTTGTTTGGTGCAAGAAATTGACATTCAGATTGCTAGTATAGATGGTGGTAGTCTGCGCAATGCCATCCCTAGAGAATCTAGCGTTATCTTTTATTTTGATTTGGAGCAGCTAGATATAGTCGAGGAGATAGTTTCTAATGTTGGCTCTACCCTAGTTGAGGAGCACAACACCACTGATCCCGATATTGAGATTTCCATAGAGGCCATAGAAAATAATACAGGCGTCCTTCCTCCCAATTTACAAGACGCCTTGATTAAGTCGATTTATGCATGCCCCAATGGTATCTATCGCATGAGTCCAGATATAGATTCGCTGGTACAAACATCCAATAATCTAGCAAGAGTATTAGTGAAAGATTGTAAATACGAAATTTTATGTCTCACTAGATCTTCCGTAAATACGGAAAAATTTGATCTTGCTCAAGCCATTCAAAGTACCTTTGAGTTGATGGGAGCGGATGTACATTTCGACGGTTCGTACCCAGGATGGACACCAAAACCAAATGCGCCGATAGTAAGCTTAATGGCCGATCTCTACCGCAAAAAATTCTCATCAGAACCAAACGTCAATGCCTGTCACGCAGGCTTGGAGTGCGGCATACTGGGACAAAATTATCCTGACATGGATATGATTTCTTTTGGCCCCAATATCAGAGGCGCACATTCTCCTGATGAAAAAGTTCAGATTAGTTCCGTGCAGAAGTTTTGGGATTTCCTAGTAGATACTTTGCAGAATACTCCAGCCAATAGCAATTAAGATTTGGGCGACTCCCCGTTGCTGCAAAATGGCTTGACTTCTACCAAGTGCTTCTTTTGCAACAACGGGACCGAGCTCATTCGCTATTATCCACTACCCTAGTCTCCAAGTGCTACATAGCAGCGGCTAGTCTCTATCGAGCCGTCACCACTCCTTGTATCACTAAGTTCCTATGGCAGCGTATAGCCGCTGCTATCTCTGTCGCTAGAGATTTATTTTCTTATTTACATGGGTTGCTCCGACAAAAACTTTTCCGTCTTAGCGTGTTCTACCTTAGTGAGAAATTTTTCAGCTTCGTGACGATCTCGCACCACCTTGGCCAAGGTAAAACAAGAAGAAATACTAAAGACATAACATACACCAATAAAGGCAATCATACTAAAGGCAATATCCAAATATGCCAAGGCAATAATCATCGCCACCACGGACAATAAGAATGAAATCCACGCCATATTGAAAAATGACTTCGAGTTCGAATTCTCATAAATATAATTACTCATAATCAAGGTTTTGTTCAAATAGAATAAAGGCAATACCTCAATTCCAAATGATGGTTATCGAAAATTGATTTCACAAGTCTACTAACCCGATTAATTGAATTTAAAGTATTTGGTCTGTAGCGATATTCGATGAATGGCGCGAAACTATAGATGTAAGAGGTGAAAGAATATATAGCCGATTGATGTCAAAAGAGCAAAGATTTCGACCAAAGCTAGATATCCTATTTCTTAGACTGGAAAGTTACGATACTCGCTGTAATTTTTACTTACTTGGCGTTCCATCAAAATCTAAACACTACCTTAGATATTACAAATCATATTTTTCTATTATGAATTACACTTGTAAGACTATCATTAATCTGCCTATTGATAAAGTAGTACAACTTTGGAGCGATGAAAGTCATTTCATAAAATGGCAGGATGGATTTGTACGGATAGAGCATATTGATCAAGAAAAGGTGGAAGGTGCAAAAGCCAAGATCTTCTTCGACGGAAAGCACAAGTTTGAATTACTCGAAACGATTTTGGTCAATAATTTGCCGTAAGAAAAGAAAGCCTTGTATGAACATACCCATATGATCAATACGCAAAGCTCTCGATTTTGTGAGCTGGGTCCGAATCAAACAGAGTACACCTCCGAAGTAGTATATACCCAATTCAATGGAATCATGATGAAGGTTATGTCTAAGTTGTTTCCAGGAAAATTTAAAGGGCAGAGTGAAAAGTGGATGCAGCAGTTTAAGGAATTTGCGGAAGGGTATGAGGAATAATAATCTATATTATCAAACAGCAGCTATTTAGTACTTTAATTTAATTCTTGAAAAGACATCGCACCCTACGGAGCTTAAATTCATTTCTTGTTTAAGGCTATTGATATTAATCTTCTTCGGTGTCTTCTGAGAAAACTTATTTCTCTTTTATTTAAGTAAGAAAGCCACAGCGTGCCTGCCCAGCAGAATAGATGAGGCGACATATAAATAGCTACTTAATAATTCAATTTCAAGCTCTTTAGGAGTGACACTCAAAGTCAAATTAAACTCTAATGATTTTATCGATTGATTTGAATCAATATCCTATCGTGAGTAAACGAAAAAAAAATCTTTTCTGGTCTTGGGATAGGGGTAGTAGCAGGTCCCGATCAGAGCGCAGCGGAGATCGGGAAGACCAAGCACCATTTTTTATGGTGTGCCGGGCCGAGCGAATAGTGAGCTGCGGATGGCCCGCCGACAAAGAGAAAGGGCTTACAAGATTTTCTTGCAAGCCCTTTCTCTTTGTCGGATCCCCATAATAATAATCCTAGACTAACTCTTTCGCCTTTTCAATGGCTTTATCCAATCCTGAGCTATCACTACCTCCAGCTGTGGCAAAGAAAGCTTGACCACCTCCACCACCACGAATTTCCTTAGCTAGTTCACGAATTATTTTTCCAGCATCCAAAGATTTCTCTTCGACGATGTTCTTACTGATCGTTACCATAAGCTGCGGTTTCGCATTCACCTCACATCCGAATACAATCACTGCATCCCCTACTTCACGCTCCAACTGATAGGCTAAGTCTTTAAGTACATCCGTGTTCTGGATGGGCATATTGTGAGCAATTAAATTTACACCATTGATATTTTGAATAGTATTAAGTAGGTCTTGCTTGACGGACTGAGCTTGTGCGGTCATCATTTCCTCCACTTGCTTCTTGAGCTGTTTATTTTCTTCTTGAAGATCACTGACTGACTTGACTACATAGGGCGTATTTTTGAACAAGCCTTTGATACTTTGCAGTTCAGTAATTTGCGCGTTGACATGCTTGTGTGCAGCTTCGCCTGTGATCCCTTCGATACGACGTATACCTGCTGCTACACCCGACTCACTCAAGATTTTGAACAAGCCGATCTCACCCGTAGCATTGACATGTGTCCCTCCACATAACTCTGAAGAAAATTCAGGATCGAAGGTGATGACACGCACCGTCTCGCCGTACTTCTCTCCAAAGAGCATCATCGCTCCTTTTGCTTTTGCTTCATCCAACGGAATATCGCGGCTCTCATCTAAGGCGATATTCTCAAGAATCTTCTGATTGACCATAGTCTCGATCGAAGCCAACTCCTCCTCCGTCACCTTACTAAAATGAGAAAAGTCAAATCGCAATTTCTTGTCGCCAAGATCTTGCCCTTTTTGCAAGGCATGCTCTCCTAATACTTGGTGTAGCGCGGAATGCAAAAGATGAGCAGCGGTATGATTTTTTTCTGTAGCTGCTCGTTTCGTCTTATGAACTTGCGCCGTGATATTCCCGTCAAATGAACTTGGAAATTTCTTCACTACATGTACGATCAGGTCATTCTCTTTTTGTGTGTCCAGCACGCCTATTTTTTCTTCACCAAAAATCAGCAAACCAACGTCACCATGCTGTCCCCCACTCTCTGCATAGAAAGGCGTTTTATTTAATACTATCTGATACTGATCTTTATCTTTAACTTTGACGGTTCTGTATTTGATAACTTGGGCATCTGTCACTTCTAAAGTATCATAACCCAGGAATTCAACACTAGGGTCGTCCTTGAGCTCTGTCCAATCTCCTACCGTCTTTTTTGCATCTGCTCTAGATCTATTTTTTTGCTCTGCCAATGCTTTTTCAAATCCCATCTCATCTATAGCTACACCATTCTCACTTGCCATCAATCTAGTCAAATCAATCGGGAAACCAAACGTATCGAATAATTCGAAAGCATCCGTCCCGCTTATTTTTCCACTTGAAGTATCTAGAGAATTGAAACGGTTGATTCCTTTTTCGAGGGTATTCAAGAATGCTTTCTCTTCTCCAAGAATCACCTTGGTAACCATGTCTTGCTGTTTCTGTAACTCTGGGAATACGGATCCAAATTCAGATACAAGTAGCGGCAACATTTTATGTAGTAGCGGCTCCTTGACATCTAAGAAACTATAGTAGTATCGCACTGCTCTTCTCAAAATACGACGTATCACATAGCCAGCTCCAGTGTTAGAAGGTAACTGTCCATCGGCGATCGTGAATGATACTGCACGTAAGTGATCAGCTACCACACGCATGGCAATATCAGACTTAGCACTCAAGTCGTAGTTAGATGTGTACTTGACGCCACTTTCCTTTTCTATAAATTGGATGAAAGGTGTGAATACATCAGAATCGTAGTTGGAAGTCTTCCCTTGTAAGATCATACACAGGCGTTCAAAACCCATCCCTGTATCGATATGCTTATCTGGAAGATTTTCTAAGGTTCCATCTGCCTTTCGATTATATTGAATGAAGACCAAGTTCCAAATTTCTATGACTTGTGGATGATCCATATTGACCAACTCCTTACCACTTTGCTTTGCCTTCTCCTCTGGCGTTCGGATATCTACATGGATTTCTGAGCAAGGTCCGCAGGGGCCAGCAGCACCCATCTCCCAGAAGTTATCTTTTCTGTCAAAGTATAATATGTGATCCGGCGACACCCACTCTTTCCAAAACTCAACTGCTTCTTCGTCTGCTTCTAGGCCATCCGTCGTATCTCCTTCGAAAACCGTAATGTATATGTCGTCTTTATTTATCTTGAAAACGCCATGAAGTAATTCCCAAGCCCAAGCGATCGCTTCCTTTTTAAAGTATTCTCCAAAAGACCAGTTACCCAACATCTCAAACATGGTGTGATGGTAACTATCAATACCCACCTCTTCAAGATCATTATGTTTTCCAGAGACTCGAAGACACTTTTGGGTATCAGCTATCCTAGAAACGGGAGCTGGTTTATTGCCGAGAAAATAGTCTTTGAACTGATTCATCCCTGCATTCGTAAACATCAGGGTAGGATCACCCTTATTCACAATAGGAGAAGAAGGTACTATTTTGTGTTCTTTCGAAGCAAAAAAGTCTAAAAATTGCTGTCTGATTTCACTCGATTTCATCTTAGAAGTCTTTATGCATTAATTGTACTGTAATAAAAGGTGCCAAGTTCGAGATAAATAGGTCATTTTGATAAACTAGTAGTTAAAATCTTTGCTTTAATCCCAAACCCTTTTATTTTTGTAGCCGTTTAACAATACAGTTAAACATACTATAATACAAAAGATAAACGGTACCCCACTAATATTGCCACAAATGTAGCAATTTGGTACCTATTTAAAATCGGATCATGAGAAAAGAGAAGTTTTACTATAACGAACAAACTCTACGATACGAAAAACTTAAAACACCATTAAAGGCGAAAATATATTCTGCCTTAGGAATTCTAGTACTCAGTGCTTTATTGTCAGTTGCACTATATTATCTGGTGCCATCTCCTTTTGAGCGAGCGCAATCTCGTGAAATTCAGCAATTAGAAATGCAGCATATCGCTATGAGCGATCAAGTTGACAAGATGTCTAAAGTTTTGGATAACATCCAAGATCGTGATGCGAATGTACATAGAGTAGTTTTCGGAATGGATCCTTTAGATGATCAGATTTGGAACGGTGGACAAGGTGGATCTGAAAAATATGATTTCATCACCAATTATAAATCAACAGGTGAACTACTACAATCTGCACAGCAAAAAGCGGATAAATTAAAAAGACAGCTAGCGCTCCAATCTGAGTCTTTAGATAAGCTAGAAGATGAGGCGAAGCTAAGAGAAGAAAAATTGGCTGCAATGCCGGCGATAAAGCCAATCAGAGAGGATAAACTAAAGAGAAATATCCGTGCACTTTCTGGATTCGGAATGAGAATGCACCCGATTTTCAAGCGTTTGAAAATGCATAAGGGTATGGACTTCACTTGTCCAAAAGGAACTGACATTCAAGCTACTGGTGCTGGCAAGATCGAAAAAATCATTAAGAAAAAATCTGGATACGGAACACATGTTATTATCAATCATGGCTATGGCTACCAATCTTTGTATGCACACATGGGTTCTGTAGCTGTGAAAGCGGGAGACAAAGTAACCAGAGGGCAAATCATTGGAACGGTTGGCAATACAGGTACTTCTACGGCGCCTCACTTGCATTATGAAGTGATTCATAATAATAAGAAGGTCGATCCTATAAATTTCTGTATGGATGGCTTATCAGCTCAAGAGTATCAATCTCTTGTGGATTCAGCATCTAAGATTAATCAGTCTTTCGATTAATTTCTGATTTTACGTAAAACACCTTTTTTTATTATAAGACTAGTTTTTTGGTCTCTTGTTGTATTCGCCTCTTTGCTATACCTTTGCGTCTAATATGAATGTAGCATTTGAAACCATCATAGGATTAGAAGTCCACGTCCAGCTAAATACCCAAAGCAAGATATTTTGTGGAGACAGTACCTATTTCGGATCTGC
>Ga0209187_1001237_pt1 | contig 31688 bp, 22 predicted proteins | sample BantaG_FD_187430 | JGI IMG/M metagenome (GOLD analysis project Ga0209187, IMG submission 187430) | Marine algal microbial communities from Bantry Bay, Ireland - BantryBay_4 metaG (SPAdes) (version 2) | ecosystem: Host-associated > Algae > Red algae > Unclassified | place: Bantry Bay, Ireland...
GCGGCCGCTTCGCGGCCTTGCACACGGGCTACCATATCCCGCCCACGTTGGGGCGGATTCCCACAATGTCACGTGTCACAGAAAATACGCTGGACCGCTTATCTAAGTGCCATTGGAGCCAGACAGTTGCTCCTCCACTCAAGTGGAATGGATTAGAGAGGAGCTAGAGACGAATCTAACTGAACAAGCATCTCCGTCACCGCCTGGAAGGCGATGGCACAAACACGCCCTTGGAAGGACGTGGTACGCTTTGAATTCTATTCACCTTATGCAATAACGTGGAACGCTTCTGTCACTGTAAGCGACTTCTTCGATAGGCGAACTAGAACCACTTATTCTTGCAGGTTGAAAATTGCGAACCGTTGCTTCGTTGCCTGCATCACCTTTAGGCGCATCACACAGAAAGCGACTGCCCATTGTCGGAAGCATCCAAGCCAAGGAGCATTGGGATCGCTTGATCCTTCCATTGATCCGCGGTGGGAAAATTCGCCGCGCCGTCACCCCAGCAGGTCTCCAGCATGTCAGTATGGATGATCCCTGGGTTCAGTGCGACCACGCTTAGCCCGCGTGGAACTTCTTGGGCCAGCGCCTGAGACAGGCCTTCAATTGCATATTTACTCGCGCAATACGGCGCGACGCTCGCACTCGTACTCCGCCCCCATCCCGAACTAAAATTCACCACCACGCCAGAGCCTTGCTGGATCATCGCGGGCAGAAAATGGCGAATGCAATTGGCCACGCCATTGATATTAATCGCGGTCAATTGATCGAATTCCGATGCCGAAATTTCCCATAAAGGCACCGGGCGATTCATAATGGCCGCGTTATTAATCAATAGATCTACGGCACCCCAATCTGAGGCCAGCGTTTCGGCCCAAGCTGCCACAGCTTCATCATCCGCTACATTTACTCGATCTACGCGATAATCACCGTCAATTACCGGCTCAGCCGAAGATGAACAGCCCGCAACCGCGTGGCCGAGGGCCTGAAAACCTTTCATCATCGCAAGGCCTAATCCACGAGAAACACCGGTAATGATAATTCGCCGTTTTTCTACTTCCATGCCGTACCTCTTCTGCTACTCAATGCGACATGTCAGCCAAAATCCTAAATGGGAAAGAGATCTCCGCAGAAATGCGCGAGGAATTAAAACAGGAAATCGTCGAGCTTAAAGCTCAAGGCGTCACCCCCGGCTTGGGGGTTTTGCTCGTCGGCGACGACCCAGCCTCACGCTCCTACGTGACGGCCAAAGAAAAGTGCTGTGCCGACCTCGGCATGTATTCCAGCGAGAAAAAACTTCCGGCCACCGCAAGCCGCGAAGAGATTCTTGCCGAAGTGAACGCGTTTAACAACGACGCTGCAGTACACGGAATTCTGGTGCAACTCCCCCTTCCCGATGCCTCGATCGAACAAGAAGTCATCGATACGATTAAACCCGAAAAGGACGTCGACGGATTTCACCCCGTCAGTGTCGGTCGCATGATGCTCGGCCAAGAAACCTTTCTCCCCTGCACCCCGCACGGCGTACTTCACATGCTGAAACGCTCTGGCATCCAAGCCGAAGGCGCGCATGTCGTGGTCCTCGGGCGAAGCAACATTGTTGGCCGCCCTCTTTCAAACATGTTGAGTCTGAAATCAGATCTCGGAAATGCCACCGTCACACTGTGCCATACCCGCACTAAAAACACGGCCGACCTCACGCGACAAGCGGACATCGTTATCGTTGCGGCCGGACGCCCCAACACCTTAACCCCAGACATGGTAAAAGATGGCGCGGTCGTTATCGACGTCGGAGTGAATCGCGTGGAAGACAGCTCCAAAAAACGGGGCTACCGCCTCGCGGGCGACGCTGACTATGATGGCCTCTTGGGAAAAGTGAGTGCAATCACTCCCGTCCCAGGCGGAGTTGGACCGATGACCATCACCATGTTGATGGTGAACACGGTTGAATCCGCGCGTCGAAGCCTGCGCTCGTAACGCGCCCTTCACGGCTTTTGCCTCTGCTCACGGCTTTTGCCACGGCTCACGGCTTTTGCCCCTGCTCACGGCTTTTGCCCCTGCTCCCAACTAAACTTTATCATGCGCATTTTACACCGCTACCTCATCCGTGACTTCACCTTGTCGTTTTTAGCAACGTGCTCGGTGCTGACCTTCGTCATGTGCCTAGGGGCTTTATTCAAGTCCATCGACCTGCTGGCTCAAGGCGGCGACGCGGCTCGCTTAATCGGCTTGATGATTCTCTACAGCCTTCCCTACATCGCGACCTTCAGTATCCCGCTGTCTGGCCTCATGGCCTGCCTGTTGGTGTTTGGACGCTTGTCGATTGACGGTGAGGTCACCGCGCTTCGGTCCAGCGGATTTAGCATTTGGCAGATTGCTGCCCCCGTAATTTTCATGTCGATTGTGCTCAGCGCCGTCTGCCTCTATCTCAATTATCAGGTATCGCCGGACAGCTATACCAAACGTCGCGAGTTGCTGGCGAAACAAAGCCCGACCACCCTATTGCAAACCGGTGAATTCAATGAGTTCGGCACCTACCAGATCCGCTTTCAAGAAAAACAGGGCGACAACGTCTACGACGTGACCCTGCATGAAATGAAAGACAAAGTGTTGCAAAGCGAAGTCGACGCGCTGGACGGTGTCATCGTCATGGACACCAGCAACAAAGTCCTCGTGCTCGAGCTAAATCAATGCATCGTGGATGAGCGCGGGGAGGAAAACCCCTATCAAACCGAGCGACTGGAGTTCTCCATTGGCTTGGAAGAGCTCTTTGGAACCAAGAGTAAAAAGATGAAGGGACGCACCTTCTCCGAGCTCAAGGAGTGTATTGTAAGTCCGAATACGGTGTATAGCGAACTGAATGTTCGCAACCCCGATCATAAGATAAAACTGGCGCAGTACAAGCAGGAGGCGATGATCGAAATGAACAAGCGGATCGTCCTCTCCCTCAGCTGTTTTGCCTTTATTCTTCTCGCCATCCCCATGGGGATGAAATCGAAGCGAAAGGAATCGCCGGTGGGCTTCTTCATGGCGCTATTTGTTGCGGTCGGATTTTACGCCTTCGTCATCCTGGCGGATGCTCTACAGAAACGCCCAGACCTCTACCCCGACACCTTGTTGTGGATCCCGCTGGTGGTGGGTCAAGCCATTGGTTTCATTTTACTCAAGCGCATCCAGTAGCGCATCCAGGTGCGCAATTGTTTTAAATCCGGCCATCGGCCCCACCCTTTAACTACAAGCAAACAGGACCCGTCGCATGATCGCCCATCGCATTCCAGGGCTGGTAAAATCTTGGACGGCCCTGCCCCATCAGCTTACCCCAGGTGCGATCGTGCCAGAGGATTTCTTCGGGATCAATGTCGCGGCCTATGATGCGCCTGAGGGAGATGATATGGTCATCGACTACCTAAACCGACTCGGAATTGAACAGGTCCGCATTGACCTTTCCGCCGCCCGGCTAGACAGCCCGCAAGAACGCTTACTCCGACGTATCGCGGCGGAAGGAAAACGAATTTGCCTGCGCTTGCTGCAACCGCCAGCCGAAGTAGGAGACTTGCCTGCATGGGAAGGATTTCTCCGTGAACTGATTCGGCGCGACGCGTTTAACCACGTGGATCTAATCGAAATTGGGAGTTGCCCCAACCGCAAAAAATGGTCGGGCTATCGCTATAAAAGTTACTTCGCGGCCTGGGCAAAAGCGACAGAGATTCTCGAGCCCTTAGGCATCGCCTTGGCCGGCCCGAATGTCTCCGACTTTGAACCCCTGCATAGTGCCTTTTTGCTCGACGGTATGAAGCGGAACGGGGGACTTCCTTCTGTGCACACCGACAATTTGTTCGCGGAGCGGACCCGCACCCCAGAGGCCTTTGACCTGCGCGTGTTGGGCAAACGCCTTTCACCCGGCCTCCAGCTAAACTTGATCAAAAAGACCCGCGTTCTGGAACAGCTGAGCGATCATTTTGATATCGATCGGTTCATGATCACGCATACCTGCTGGCATGGCTTTCGTCTCAAACGCTGGACCGAAAATCCCGAACAGGCACGAGCCTCACTCCTGCAGCGCTTTGTCCTTCTAACCGCCGCGAGTGGAGCCTGTGACCGACTCTACTGGGGGCCAATGATCGGATTTTCCGAAGGCTTGGTCGACGACGGAATTGGCAGTCGAAATGACGAAGAATGGGTCGCATCCTACCTGCGCCAGCCCGGTGACCCAAGCGGGAGTGTGCCCCGCCCTGCCTTTGACGCCTATGCGGGCCTGATTAAGGACCTACGTGGTAGCCTATGTAGCTTCGCTGATAGTAACCCTGAGAGCTTTCAGCTCGAATTCCGCAACCACGAAGGCACCACGAGCTTCAGCTGGGATCCACGATCAGTAGACTCAAAAATTCATCGAACATTCGAAGGCGCATAGGTCTCGACCCTGCCCAGATTATTCAGTAGGTCGGGCGCATGAAATTTTCGAAATATCACGCCCTAGGAAACGACTACCTTGTATTAGACCCCGCTGACTGCCCGAGCCTCTATGCTCCAGAGGACGTGGTCAAAGTTTGTCACCGCCACTTCGGGCTCGGATCGGACGGCATTCTCTATGGCCCGCTTCCCACCAAGGAAGCAGACTTCAAACTCGAAATCTGGAATCCAGATGGAAGCGAAGCAGAAAAATCGGGCAACGGTCTACGAATCTTTTGCCGCTACTTATTGGATCAAGGACGAGTTAGCGAAGCGCCATTTACCATCATGACCTTGGGCGGAAAAGTCACCTGCCAGATTCATCAGGGCGGCGATTCAATCGAAGTAGAAATGGGACAAGTTCGCTTCGGCAGCGAAGACATCCCGGTGTTGCTCGAAGGCGACGCACGGGAAGTCATCGACGAGACCTTAACCGTCAAAGGCACGGACTACCGCTATTGCTCGGCCACCGTGGGCAACCCTCACGTGGTCTTACCAATGGAAACCATCACCCCAGAACTCGCCTGCGAAATCGGGCCCGTGATCGAAAACATGACGGAATTGTTTCCCAACCGCACCAACGTCCAGCTCCTGCAAGCGGTTGACCGCAACACGATTAAGATTGAGATTTGGGAACGTGGCGCGGGCTACACCCTCGCATCAGGCAGCTCGAGTAGCGCAGCCGCCGCCGTAGCCCACCGCCTCGGCATGGTCGACGAAGATGTCGTGGTCAAATGCCCCGGTGGAGACATCCAAATTCGGATTCAAAAAGATTTCAGCATCACCATGACTGGCCCGGCAACTCGCGTGGGCGAGTTCATCATGGATGACGCGGTGATTCAGCAGACGCTTGTCTAGCTCTCAACTTTCCGGGGAACAACCGTACCATGACCTTCCAAGGGCCTGTTTGTGCCATCGCCTTCCAAGGCGGTGACAGGATAAATCGACAATGCTTCATCCCGCAAGTCAGCCAAGCCAGCCAAGATGTATGCCAGCCCAAAACCGTGAAATCCCCGGACTCGAAACCACGATTTCAAAAATTACTTAACGGTTCGAATTTGAGGAAATCGCGGCCAGTTCCCCGCACCAAGCAGGATGCAATACAACATCAAGATTTCCAAATCGCCGAAGTTATACTCCACCATACCATTCGCGTGCAGCCCAATATAGGCGGCAAGTACGGCAAGCGCGGATACCGAAGCTTCAATCCGCCATCGCCGCCATATGGCAATCAAGCCCGCAATCGCAAGCCATAGCCAGGCAACGAGTCCATGCCAACCGAGTTCAGCGGTTTCTTGCAGAAGATTGTTATGCAGATGGTTCAGCTCTTCAATGTGCTGGTTCGGCTTCTTGTACTCTAAGAAGTCTTCCCAACTCGAGGTACGGAAGCCTATACCAAAGGGGTGATCTTTGATCAGCGGCGGCGCGATTTGAGTCCAGAGAGCGAGGCGGCCTCCAAAATTCGGATCGAACTGATCCCGTAAGCTCATGACACGATGACGCACTTGCGGGATCGACCCGGCAACAATGATCCCGAGTAAGACGAGAATACCTACCGTTTTAAAGCGCTTGGTAAGTAAGCCGAGCATCAGCAAGGCGACGCCGAGCGCGAGCATCGAACCTCGTTTACAATGCAGCAGCAGGCCGAAACTACTGAGAACAAAAGCGGTCCCCCACAACCACGCAGGCATCCCAAAGCGATAGGTCGAGGGTTTCACAGCTTGAGCGGGTTTGACAGCTTGAGCGGATTTCGCAGCTTGAGCGGGTTTGACAGCTTGAGCCGGTTTAACAGCTTGAGCCGGTTTAACAGCTTGAGCGGGTTTAACAGCCTGGTGTAAAAACATCGCGCTCAAAAAAATCAAGGCGATCATGTAAAACTGCGGGTCCCGAATATTCCCTAAGTCCTGAAAAGCAATCCCCTGACCGAGCTGGATCGGGCTTCGAATCAAATCAAACACCGCCAGGCAACTGATGCCGCCCAGAAAGGCATACAGAATGGCGCGGCGATCAAACCACTTTTCGGAAAGCCATTGGGGGATGGCAAAAACGAAGAGGAACAGGTACCCTTTATAAATTTTGCTCGCGGTGTAGCCCGGTCGTTCACTGACAAAAATACTCAGGACGATAACGATGAGAAGACATAGCACGGGCTTGCTCAACGGGGTTTTCCAATCGTCGGGCCCACGCTGTAACCACCAATCGATCAACCACCACAGGAGCGATGCATAGAGAAAGATTTGTGCGGGCACCGCGCTGATCGGCAAGGCAAAGACACCGATTAAGAACAGACCGGCCGCTGGCGGAAGAGATGCAAAAAAGGTTTTAAGCTGGGAGAGGATGCTTGGCATTAGGGCTCGATGATCTTCTCTTTTTTCACCCAATCACGCAGCGCGTCTCGGGTATAAACCTTGGTCAATTCAAGGCGGGAAATCGGCTCGTCAATGATTTGTCGTAGCCCGGGAAAACGCCCACCCCCAGATGCGAGTACGTAGCTATTCATCGCCACCCGATAACGCTTGCGCGAGTGTAAAGTTTTTCCATCGGCATCTTTCATGTTAATGATGCGCTTCCCCTTTTCGGCGTCAGGTTTAACGGTGTAGCTCAAGCCAAGTGTTCCCATAAAATGGTGACGCCCCCGCATCACGAGGTTTTCTTCCAAAATCGCCACCAGATCCCGCTTGGTCAACAACGCGACCCCGATCCGATTGTCATAAGGAACCACATTCCATAAATCCTGCTCCGTGATGGGGCCTTTTTGAAATCCGTGGTCATGAGACAGCAAGCCGTGCAACACCATGTCCGCTTTCACCGCCTTGCCGATTGACTCACATAAAATCTGTTGCATGGGCGATTCACCCGCTGCATTTAAGGTGTAGGGAATATCCTCTTTGGCCTCGCCAAACACTTCAGCCAAACGTTCGCGACTTAACTTCAGCCCAGGAGCCACTTCTTTTTCCAAGCCGGGATGCACCGGGAACCGGTCGCCAACTTTGATCATGGTGGGTTTCATTTCGATCAAGGTCTTGGTGACATTATCAAAGCGTACATCAACCTTGCCCAGCCACACGCCAAAATGTCCGGCTTGAGTATACGGCGTCCCGTGCACATCCAGGTTCTCGATCATGCGATGCGTATGCCCGCCAATAAATAATTGGATCTCAGGGAAGGCGCGCGCCACTTCATCGATCCGGTTGGCGCGTTTTTGATAGCCCATGGCCGGGAAACCCATGTGGGCGGCGCAGATGATGATGTCCGGCCGTTGCTCACGAATTTCAGGCAAGACCCGACGCACCGTGTCCACCGGGTTTTCAAAATGCAGCTCTTCGAGATACTCTGGGCGAAACCAGCTCGGCATCGCTGGCGTGGTGAGCCCGATAATCGCGACCTTTGCTCCGTTAATAAATTTGATCACGTAAGGCTTTGCCGCCTCGAGTGGATTCGGGGCCTTGGGTTGAGCCACGATATTGGCCGCAAGCAAAGGGAGCTGTGATTCACCATTTAGGTCTTGGAGAAACTCGGGGCCCCAGTCGAATTCATGATTCCCGATGACCACCGCGTCATAGTTCAGCCACCGCATGGCTTGAAAGGTAATGCGGCCTTGGGTGTAAAACGTTTCCGGCGATCCCTGGATAAAATCGCCGCAATCTATCAGCAAGGTATGCGGTTGTTCTTTGCGAATCTCTTCGATGGCCGAAGCCAAGCGCATCAACCCGCCAACTTCGGTGTTTCCATCTTGATCCGTGGTCGGTAAAACGCGGCCATGTAAGTCCGTCGTATGTAAAATGCTAAAGCTGATTTCGCGCGCGCAGGCTGAAGTTGAAAGCCCCGAGGATTCACACAGAGCTGCGATCGCGAAAACGAATTTTAACGCGAACCAACGTGTTTGTAGAAAGCCGTACTTTGAATTAAAACCTGAGCGAGATTCAAAGGCGGTTGCCATGAAACGACTCCTGTCGGGTGCTTGAGGAATTAAAAGCGGTTAGACTCGATTAACTAGGCGATGCGACGAGATTCTTTGGAACCTTTCCTCTCAAGCCCGAGAGCGGAAAGTTGCTGCGTCACCATGTTTTTGGTGATCCGCCATTCCTTGATCGTATCATCCTGTGGAGCGTCGTACATGACATCGAGCATAATATGCTCAAGGATCGAACGCAGGCCACGCGCACCGGTGCCACGCATACGTGCCACACGGGCAAGCTCTTTGAGCGCGGTGTCGGTGAAGGACAACTCAACGTCTTCCATCTCCAATAGTTTTGCGTACTGCTTGATCATCGCGTTTTTCGGTTCGGTCAAAATCCGAACCAGCTGCTCTTCGTTCAGCATGCCGAGGGATGCAACCACGGGCAAACGTCCAATAAACTCAGGGATGAGACCGTATTTGATCAAATCTTCAGGCTCAGGGCGAATCGGTTCATCTTTATCGATGACCACTTCCTCGCCGGCTTCAGCCGAATAGCCGATAACCGATTTTCCGCGACGGCGCTGAATAATGTCATCCAAACCAACAAACGCTCCCCCACAAATGAAGAGGATGTTCTCAGTATTGATCTTGATGTATTCTTGCTGCGGATGCTTGCGGCCACCCTGAGGCGGAACATTGGCAACCGTGCCCTCCATGATTTTCAACAAGGCTTGCTGAACCCCTTCACCGGATACATCACGCGTGATTGAAACGTTATCTGTACGACGACCGATCTTATCGATTTCGTCCACATAGATAATCCCCATTTCCGCGCGCTGCACGTTGAAGTCTGCCGCCTGCAACAGGCGGAGCAAAATGTTTTCAACATCTTCGCCCACGTAACCGGCCTCGGTTAGACTGGTGGCATCCGCGATGCTAAAGGGGACATCGAGAAAGCGAGCTAGGGTCCGCGCCATGAGGGTCTTGCCGCTTCCGGTCGGGCCGAGTAAAAGAATATTGCTCTTCTCGATTTCAACGTCTGAGTTTGAATTGCCCGCCCGAAGCTTGTCGCTATCTTTGATGCGTTTATAGTGATTGTGTACCGCAACCGAGAGCACTTTTTTCGCGAGCTCTTGACCGATGATAAACTCATCCATCTGCTGCTTGATCTCGTGCGGCTTGTAGACCTTTAACTGCCGTGTTCCCTTATCGTCTCCACGCGCTTGCTCACGCTGAATCAGCGTATTGCAAAGCTCTACACATTGATCGCAAATTTGGACGTTAGGTCCGGCGATCAAACGCTCCACTTCGCTCTGCGGTTTTCCACAGAACGAGCAGGTTGGGGTCGTGCTAGATTTAGAGGCCATAAGGTTATATCTTACGCAGATTAGGCAGGTGTGGACAAGACGACTTCGTCAACAATTCCAAATTCCTTCGCTTCTGCAGCGCTCAGGTAATTGTCACGATCCGTGTCGTTGAGAATTTGATCTTGAGTACGACCCGTATGCCGCGCCATAATCGCGTTTAGGGTCGACTTCATGCGAATGATCTCGGCCGCCTGGATACTGATATCCGTGGCCTGACCACCCGCACCACCCGCAGGTTGGTGAATCATAATCCGAGAATTTTCTAGTGCATACCGCTTGCCAGGAGCTCCTGCAGCCACCAACAAGGCACCCATGCTCGCAGCTTGGCCCAAACAATAGGTCGCAATCGGCGGCTTCACGAACTGCATCGTGTCGTAAATCGCAAGTCCATCGGTAACCGATCCACCAGGCGAATTAATGTAAAAACTAATGTCCTTTTCCGCATCTTCGCTTTGAAGATACAAGAGCTGCGCCACGATGCTGTTCGCAACGAGGTTGTCGACCTGCGTACCGAGGAAAATAATCCGATCCTTAAGAAGACGGGAAAAGAGGTCAAATTGACGCTCCCCCCGACTCGTCGTCTCGATTACGGTCGGGTTAATTACCATATTTTCAATATCCATCATGATCGTCGTTTCTTAAGATTTTTTTGGTTTGTCCTTTGCCGAAGCCTTTTTCTTACTGGCTTTTGCTTTGGACGCTTTCGCCTCAGAGGCTTTGGCTTTTGGTGCATCGTCTTTGTCAGACGCTTTTGCTTTGGTCTTCGCCTTCGAAGCGGTTTTCGCTTTGGCTTCAGAGGCCGTAGCTTTTGATTTAGAGGCCGTAGCTTTGGTTTTAGAGGCCGTAGCTTTGGTTTTCTTTTCTGCTGGGGCGGCACCTGATTTGTTCGCGTGCTCAAGCAAGAAATCAACCGTCTTGTTCATCAGCAAGTTCTGCCGAATCCCGTCCATGTTGCCTTTTTCTTCGAGCGTCGCGCGAATGTCATCCGGCGATTGTTGATACTGTATCGCCATCTGCACGATTTCTTGTTCAATATCTTCGCTCGTAACCTCAAGGGACTCCGCTTTCGCGACTTTATTGAGGATGTACTGCGCTTTCAACCGACCTTTAGCGTTTTCACCCGCTTGGCCAAAGATTTCATCTTTGTGCTCAGCGATCATGTCTTCGCCAATACCTTGCTTCGAATAATTTGAGACCACGTCGTAAATTTCGCTGCGGGTCTCTTCCTGAACTTGTGATTCAGGCAATTCAAAATCAACCTGCTCCGCCAAGATCCGAACCACATCGTTACGCAATTTCGCGGTAGACTGTTGGTTCACCTGTTTTTCAAGATCTTCCAAAATCCGGGCTTCAAGATCTTTCACCGTATCGACCCCATATTGCTTGGCAAACTCGTCATCGAGATCTGGAAGCTTTTTGGAACGAACCGTTTTTACCGTAAAGGAATATTTGGCCGTCTTGCCCTGCAAGGCTTCATCAGGAAAGTCTTCTGGAAAGGTGCTTTCGCAGGTTCCTTCTTTGCCGGCTTTGATGCCAACGAGAGCAGCCCCAACCTCAGGGAGAAACGCATTGTCATCGGCACGGGTCCAGAAATCGGTTCCCTCCGCCATCGTAGCGGCTTTCAAATCAAGCTCAGACATTGGCTTGCCATCACAGGTTCCTGCGTAATCGATCTGCACTAAATCACCTTCACCGACCGCGTCATCCGAGTCTTCGAAATTCGCTTTTTGCTCACGCATGTTGGTGATGATGTCCTGCACCTGCGCGTCGTCCACATCGGTCGGCATGGTTTCAAGCTCGATGCCCTTGTATTCCGGCAAATCAAAATCAGGTGCGACATCTACCGTCACAGTAAATGTGGCTGGTGAATTCAAGAGTACTTCAAATTCGCTGACGCCAGCGACGGCAACGACATCAAAATCTTGAGCGTCGATCGCTTCTTGGTAGGCCTCAGGAACAATTTGATCGCGAACCGCTTCCAAAATCCGTTCTTTAAACCGGGCACCCACCAACTGGGTAGGTGCCTTCCCTTTCCGGAAACCCGGAATGTCAGCGTGCTGGCTGAATTGGCCCAAAGCTTCTTTGTATACGCTACTTACCTTGTCTGCAGGCACTTCAATGTGCAACATGCGACGACAGGCGCCTTCTTCTTCTACGGTTACTTGCGTCATATTATCCAATAATTTAGCACGCATCCCTAGGGTTTCCCCGAAAGATTGGAAGTCTTTTGTTTATGAAATCACGTTGAACCCCTGAATTCGGTCTGCTAGTGTGCAAAAATGAATTATAGGAGGTTTGGACGAACCAATTGGCAAGTAAGCGAAATCGGTACCGGAATGTGGGGAATGGCTGGCTGGACTGGCTCGGATGACGCCTCTTCACTCGAAAGTCTTCAAACCTCCGTAGACCTTGGTTGCACCTTCTTTGATACCGCTTGGGGATACGGCGAAGGACATTCTGAAAGCCTTCTCGGACAGCTTATTCGCGCCAATTCCGACAAAAAACTCTATACCGCCACCAAAGTTCCTCCCAAAAACTTCAAATGGCCAAGTCGTCGTGAGTTTGCTCTCACCGACTGTTTTCCAGCTGACCACATCCAAGAATACGTCGAATCCAGTCTAAAGAATGCCGACCTCCCCAGCTTTGACCTGATGCAACTTCACACCTGGGAAGACGCCTGGCTCGAAGACGAGCAGTGGATCAACAAACTCCAGGAGTTAAAGAAACAGGGCCTGATTCATGCCATCGGGATCAGCATCAATCGCTGGGAACCTTGGAATGGAGTCAAAGCAGTTAAAAGTGGCCTCATCGATTCGGTACAAGCGATCTACAATATCTTCGACCAAAACCCCGAGGACGAGCTCCTGCCCGCCTGCGAAGAAAACGATGTCGCCTTTATCGCACGCGTCCCTTTTGACGAAGGCACCTTAACCGGCACCTTCACCCTCGACACCTCCTTTCCGGAAGAAGACTGGCGCAGCACCTATTTCGTTCCCGAAAACCTGGCTTCCAGCGTGGCACACGCAGATGCGGTAAAAGCCGTCGTCCCAGAAGGGATGACCATGCCGGATATGGCCCTGCGCTTTATTCTCAATGACTCACGAATCAGCACCATGATTCCAGGCATGCGCAAACGTCCACACGTCATTTCAAACATCGCCTGCAGCGACAAAGGTCCCCTGCCCGCTGATCTACAAACAACCTTGAAATCTCACAGATGGGATCGCGAACCCACTGCCTGGTCTCAATAAACGTCGATCGTTTTTCATCTACATTCCATCTATTTTCCTCCTGACTAGCCATCTATTTTCCTCCTGACTAGCCATCTATTTTCCTCCTAACTAGCCATCTGTTTTCCTCCTGACAAACCCAGCCTTTTCTACTTTCAGCACACACAACCTCATTCTCATGAAAACCAAGAGCTCCCCCTCTTTACCTTCCATCTTTCGCATCCTTGTTTTGCTATCCCTTCTCACATTGCTGAGTGGATGCCGGACACGATCCGTCACGAGCACGTCCAAAAAAACTGCTAAACAGGTTGGCGTCACGGACAATCAACGCCCCGCCTGGCGCTTAGAGATCGATGAGATTGAAAGCGGCAAAACCTATAATTGGCCCGAAAGCATGATCGCGCTTCCCAATGGAGACCTCCTCGTCTCTCAGATCCTTTCCCTCGACGGGACTGGCTGGGCCTACGACAACAATGGCTATATAACCCTACTAAATTCAGACGGCAACGTGATCAACAAGCGCTGGGCCGTCAGCATGCCCGGTGCCGAGCTTCATGCCCCCAAAGGCATGAAGCTCGTGGATGATCGCCTCTACGTGTGCGACAACAACCGCATCGTTCGATACACCCTCGAAGCCGACGGACCAAGCACCGCGATCGAGATTCCAATTCCTGGCGCAGAACATCTGAACGACATGGCCGAAGCCGACGGCGTCCTTTATGTTTCTGATACCACCCGCGCCCTTGTCTACGCCATCAACCTCGACACCCTCGACATCATCCGCATCGAAGCCCCCACCAAAGTAAACGGCGTCACCGTCTTTGATGGACGCCTCTTTGCCGTCAGCATCGATGACGGCGACGTCTACGAATTAGATATAAACGGACGTCGTCCCCCTCGAAGCTTCGGCCTTAGCCAGTACTTCAACGGCCTGAATGGAATCGAAATTCTCGACGACGGCACCTTGATCGTTAGCGATGTGCGCGGCGGCGCGATTTACGCCATCAGCCCAGATCTGAAAAACGTCTTTGAACTGGCAAAACTCGATTGGCCAGCCGACATCGGGGTCGACCGAGTGAATAACCGACTCCTCGTCCCACAACTGAAGTCCAACCAAATCTCGATTTACAAGCTCATCAAGCTGGTCTACCAGCCCAAGAAAAAACGTGGCTTTTTCGGGCTGTAATCAAGAGCCACGTTGCCTGCTTAGTAGGACGTCATCGTCAACCAGCATCGCGCCGTATCTTCTGTCAAACCCTTGCCACTACCGCTGCGGCACCGGTTTCAGGCCCGAAGGGTCGCCCGCATTATAGCCCGGGTCGAAGGCCCGGGTATGCTCCAAAAACCCGCAAGGCCTGCAAGGTCGATTAAGATAATATTCCGCAGTTGCCTCGACCTTTCAGGCCTCGCCACTAAGCGTATCCAATACTCAGGCCTTCAACCGGGGCTTAAATAGTAGCACTTCGCAACGATCCAGCAACCTACTTGATCGCGCCTTGAACTGCGAGGCCTTCATAATCACTCAACTTCACCGAGACGACTTTCGAAATCCCCTTCTCTTGCATCGTCACCCCGTAAAGAGCTCCGGCAGCATCGATGGTACGACGATTGTGCGTGATCACGACAAACTGGCTGTCTTTGACAAACATCTGCAACGCATCGACGAAGCGACCAATGTTCGCGTCATCCAAGGCAGCGTCAAGCTCGTCCAGGAAACAGAATGGGCTCGGCTTCACCTGATAGAGCGAGAAGAGAAGCGATACCGCAGTCATCGTCCGTTCTCCACCCGAAAGTAGCGAGATAGTTTGCGGCTTTTTCCCCGGAGGGCGCGCGACAATTTCAATCCCACTATCGAGCGCATCTTCCGCGTCCATCAACTTCAATTCGGCAATACCACCGCCGAATAGCTTTTTGAACATGACCTGAAAATTTTCATTCACTTTGTTGAAAGTTTCCATGAACATTTCTTCCGTCGTCTTGTTGATCTTGCGGATCATTTCCTCGAGTTCCTTCTTCGAGTTAACCAAGTCTTCTTGCTGCTGGAGGAGAAACTGATGACGGTCTTCAAGCTCACGATGTTCTTCAATCGCGACCAAGTTCACCGGCCCCATTTTATCGAGCCGCGCCTTCATCGCATTCACTTGGGTCTCAAGTGACTGGTCATCCGGCTGCCCCTTGTCACCCCAATCAGGCTCGCCCAAACGGTCGAAATCCATGTTAGAAAGCTGATACTCTTCTTCGATGCGTTCGTAGATTGCCTGCTCACGTACATTGGATTCGGCGAGCTTGATATCCAAGCTGTTCTTTTCCTGCTGCCACTTGTCCAACTTCTGACGATTCTCACGGAGCCCGCGCTCGGATTGCTGAAGTTCTTCGGTTTGTTTTTGACGCCTTTTACGATGCTCTTCGAGCTGCTTATTTTGCGTCTCAAATTCTTTGTGCAGCGGATCCAACTTCTCTTTGGCTTCTTCGATCTGATTCTTAAGCGCCTGCACCCGTGTTTCGTAGCCTTGCACTCCTTGCGAGCGATTCGCAATCAAGCCTTCGAGTTCACGAATCCGTTGCTCGGCCGGTTCAAGCTGCTGCTTCTGAGAGTTCAAGCGCTGCTGAAGCTCAGCAAAGGCAACCCGCTTTTCCGACGCGTCGCTGGCCTGATGGCTGCGGCTCAATTCGATCTTCTGCAACAGGCCTTCTTGCTCTTGGATGGCTGAACGCATTTCCGCCTGCTGCGAACGAGCCGTGGCGAGACGATTCGAAACCGCCTGACGTTTTTCGTCGCCTGGGCTCGAGACAGCAGCGAGCTGGGCCAACAATTTAGCCGCCTTTTCAAACGAGTTTTTCGCCTGCATCGCCTGAGAGTTAAGCGACTGACGTTCTCCTTGCTGCTGCGCAAATTTGTTTTTGGACTCCTCAAGCTCGGTCCGAGCCCGCTGAATCATCTGCACTGAATTTTCCTCTTCGGACTGCAAGGTATCCACCGCTTGGCGACGCAGCGTGAGGTTCTCATTCAGCTCCAGCAGAGATTCTTCGATCTCAGTTTTCAGGTGACGCATCGCAAGCGGATTTCCCGCCTGATCTTCCGTCGAATAAAATTCAGAACTCCCATTCCCTCGGATCAAGGTGCCGGTCTTGGTGACCACCGTGATACCAAAAGGAATATCCGCAGGAACCGCCTTGGAATCCTCGACCACAATCACATTAGCGAATAAAATTTCCGCGATATTTTGTGCATCGGATTCAGAGTCGATATGGTCGATCAAACGTTCCCCCGCCATGTCAATTCGAGGCGGTGCATCCGCCTGCGCAGAAATCATCCGCGCCGAGCCATTTGAATGGTGTTCGAGAGCTTCGAGCAGGCCACGCATGGTCTGAGGATCTTTCACCACAATCGTGTCCATCCACGTCCGCAAACAACTTTCGAGCGCGCGCTGATAGCCCGGCTTGGCTTTCAACTTATGCGCCACCGGACCAAAGATGCCGGCCGGATCCACTTCAGGTAAATCTTTCGGGTCCAACAAGAGACGCGCTCCGGCAGGAAATTCTTCCGCACTGGCCTCTTGCTTTAAGATCAATTCTAAGGCCGCGTTTTTGGCTGCGAGCTGCTGCTGGAACTCACTGATTTCCTGCCGCAATTTCTGCAGGCGCGATTCCTTCTCCGTGCGTGACACCAACAGGCTATTGAGCACATCCTGCTTGCTCGCCACTTCGGTTTCAAGCTTGGTCAACCCGCTCGCCATTGCATCAAAGCGTTGCACCAAATCAACTTGACGCTGCTCACTCTGCTGATGCTCCGCTTCTAAACGCTGCCGCTTTGCGATGGATTCTTTTTCTGAATCCGCCAACTTGGCGAGCTCTAATTGCCCTTTCGCAATTTCTTGCTCGGCACCAATCAAACGTGCTCGCAGTTCCTGAACCCGCTTGCGCGATTCGTTCAAGGTACCTTCCGCATCGTCGACTTTCGCCTGCGCATCTTTGAAAGCTTTTTCCGCGCTATCGCGATCGGTAGCCAGGGTTCCCAACCCCTTCCGAAGGGTTTCTAAATTTTCTTTGTGCTGCCCCAAGCGGGTTTCCGCTTCCTTCGCATCTTTGGTATCACGAGAAGCGTAGGTTTTTAGCTCCTGAATTCGCTCCTCATTCACTGTGATGAGATTTTGCGTAGACTCCAAATCCGTTTTTGCCTGAACCGAAAGCTCCATGGCTTGCGCAATTTGTTCTTCCGTCGCATTCAACGTTTCACGGGCGCCTTCAGAATCAGCTTCCACTGTTTCCACCTGCTTCTTGACCGTTTCCAGCTCAGTACCGAGTTCTTCCGCCCGCTTTTCAGCCGTGGCCCGTTCTTCACGCATGGCTTTGAGGCGACGCTGCGAATGGAAAAGATCCATGTCCCGCAACTCATCTTTAATCGCCTGATACCGTTTCGCTTTTTCCGCTTGGCGTTCGAGCGAGCGAATCTGCCGGCTCACTTCGCGAATGATATCTTCCAACCGCATCAAGTTGCCATCGGTTTGCGACAGCTTGCGGAGGGTCTCTTTTTTGTCGGACTTAAATTTGGTGATCCCACTCGCCTCTTCGAAAACCGCACGACGGTCTTCTGGGCGGGAACTGAGAATCATATCGATCCGCCCCTGCTCCATGATCGAATAGCTGTTTCGACCAATCCCGGTATCCATAAAAAGGCGCTGAATATCTTTCAGGCGACAGGCACTCTTATTAATGAAGTACTGGCTTTCTCCCGAACGGAACACCCGACGCGTTACATTCACTTCGTTAAAATCGGTGCCAAGGCGGTCTTCGCATTCCGCAAGCGTGATGCTGACTTCAGCCATGTTCAACGGCTTGGACGAATCCGTCCCGTTGAAGATAACGTCGCCCATTTTGCTACCGCGCAAGGCCTTGGCGCTCTGTTCGCCTAGCACCCAACGAATCGCGTCTGAAACATTGCTTTTACCACATCCATTTGGACCGACAACCGCGGTCATTCCCCGACCAAAGTCGAGGATGGTTTTATTCGCAAAGCTTTTAAAGCCTGTTATTTCCAATGTCTTTAAATACAAAAAGCACTCCGATGTGATTGCGCAAACGGTTTAGGTAGCAGAAACCCACTTGCGGTAAAATCGAAAATCTAAAAAAGTTCTCGTCCGCACCCCTTAAGAAAGGCAAAGAGCCCTTGATGACGCCTAAAACCGCTGAAAACATCCTAAAAGAACTGATTGCGATCCCAAGTTTAAATCCGGGGGATTCTGATAATCTCGATTGGATTGGCGAAAACCGCATGGCCAAGTGGCTCGAAACCTACCTTGGAGGTCTCGGTTTCACCTGCTCCAAGCATCTTGTTTGGGAAGATCGCCCCAACCTTTTGGCTCGCATTGGCGCGGCCAAGCCAACCCGCAGCCTGATGATCGAAGGTCATATGGATACCGTAGCAGTCGACAATATGGTCATCCCGCCCTTTGAGCCCGAAATCCGCGACGGCAAGATGTACGGGCGCGGAAGCTGCGATACCAAAGGCCCATCCGCCGCCGCCCTCGCGGGGTTTACCCCACTCGTGCTGGAAGCGGCGCAAAACAGTGACAAGCAACTTTTGTACATTGGAGCGGTGGCAGAAGAAGTGGGCTGTCACGGCGCACACCAACTGGCCAATGCGGGCATTGGAGCCGACGAAGCCGTCATCCTCGAACCGACTTCCCTCAAACCGGTTACAGCTCACAAAACCTCGCTCTGGATTCGCTGCGAATTCTCCGGCAAGGCGGGTCACGCCTCAGAACCTGAGCACGGTATCAACGCCGCCGATCGCGCCATCGCCTTTGCTTATTTCATGCGCGACCTGGTGCATTCTTATCCCGACACCCACCCGCTTCTCGGCAAGAGCAGCTTCAATCTAGGCGTAATCCAAGCTGGGCAGGCGGCCAATATTATTCCCAACCAATGTAGCTTGGAAATCGACATGCGCCTCGTGCCATCCATTGACCCGCAGCCGATCATCGAAGCCGCCCGCGAATTTCTCGCAGCCCAAGGCGCTCCGGAAACCGAAGCCGACATTGCCTGCGAAACCGCCTTCAGCACCGAAGCCGATACGGAATTAATCCAACGGCTTTTACGCAGCTGCGCCGCGACCGGAGTTACGTCTGAAATCGCAGGTGCCCCCTGGTATAGCGACGCGGGTCCTCTCGCTCAAACCTGCCCGCAGATTTGTGTCTTCGGCCCCGGCAGCATTCGTCAGGCCCACACCAAAGACGAATGGATTGACCTCGCGGAACTCCAAAAAGGTGCAGAAATTTTTGAAACCTTGTATCTCGATTTCCTTCAATCATGAACCGCTCATTATGAAACTCCAGGACAATTATCTCTCTGACATTGAAGCCGTTCTTTTTGACTGGGATGGCGTCGTCATCGACTCAAAGTCTCAGCACGAGCGTTCTTGGGATCGCATGGCCGCGACCTACGACCTTCCCTTGCCCGAAGGCCATTTCCTCAAAGGCTTCGGCAAACGCAACGAGGAAATAATCCCAGACATTCTCGGCTGGTCCACGACTGCGGAAGAAACCCAAAAGTGGGCTGACCTGAAGGAAGAAATGTATCGCGAACTCATCCGCGAAGACGGCATCGAACCTCTGGACGGGGTACGCGAATTTGTCGCCCGACTCATCAAATGTGGTATCCGCCGCAGCATCGGTTCGTCGACCCCACGAGCCAACATTCAATGCTCATTAGAGATCACCGGCTTGGCTCCGCATTTTGAAGCCATGACCGGCGCCGAAGATGTCAGCAATGGCAAACCTGCCCCCGATGTGTTTCTCCAAGCCGCAGAAAAGGTCGGCGCGGATCCGACGAAGTGCATCGTGCTCGAAGATTCGTTTTCCGGCATCGAAGCGGGGAAGAATGCGGGGGCATTTGTTATCGGCATCGCGACGACCAACCCGATCGAAAGCCTCACGATGGCCGACTGGGCGGTGCATAGCCTACATGAAATCGAAGTCACGGCTCACGGGTTCTTCAAGCGCTCGTAGAAGTTGAACGGCTGAGGCGTCCCACCTCCGCCACTTTAAACTGCTTTATACAAAAGCGAACCACCTTTGAATTGAATCGTACCATGCCCTTCCAAGAGCGTGTTCGCGCCATCGCCTTCCAAGGCGGTGAGACCCATGTTGAGTCCGCCACAAATAGTCGGTACGAATACACATCCACTCCACTGTCGGCGGTTGGAAACCGCCGCTCCTTGGCCTTCGGCGATTTATGCTTGGGCAAGTATTGACCTCGTCAAAGAAGGGACTGCCATTGAGTGGCAGACGTGTTTTTTTTCCTGCCATTGAGTGGCGAACATTCTCGCGTCGGCTTTAGGCACCACGGGCTGACTAAAGCCGATGACCTTATCTTACAATCCTTCGGGTAAATCTGAGGGGCGATATTTGCGTACGAGCGCATCCTGCTGGGTGCTGACCCATTGGTAATAGTCGCGCTTTTGAAGTTTAGAGGCGGCGGCTTCGTCGATAAGAATGGTGGTCTTCTCATGCCACTGCAAAATCGAGGCGGGACACATAGCGGTGATCGCGCCTTCAACCGTGGCTGCGATGGCCTCGGCTTTGCCTTCGCCGGTTGCGAGGAGCAAAATCCGCTTCGACTCCATGATGGTTTTGATCCCCATGGTGATGGCGAGGTGCGGCTGCGCCTCCCCTGCTTCAAAAAAGCGGCTGTTGTCGGTGATGGTCTGTTCGGTCAGGGTCTTGATGCGCGTACGGGAACCGAGGCTACTCGTGGGTTCGTTGAATCCAATGTGGCCGTCGCTTCCAATGCCGAGAATCTGTAGGTCAATACCGCCCGCTTCGCGAATTTTCGCTTCGTAGGCGGGGCCTTCTTCCAGGGGATTTTCCGCTAAACCATTCGGCACATGCGTGGCGGTAATGGGAATATCAATGTGGTCGAAGAGCTTGTCGTTCATGAACCGCCGATAGCTCTGCGGATGGGTTGGATCGAGTCCAATGTATTCGTCGAGATTGAATGATGCTGCTTGGGAAAAGCTGAGACCATTGCTGCGATGCCGACGGATCAGCTCATTGTATAAGGCAATGGGTGTCGAGCCGGTCGCGAGGCCGAGGGTGCAACTCGGTTTTTGACGCAATTGGACTTCGACAATATCCGCGGCCCGAACTGCCGTCGCATCGTGGTGAGGCAAGATAAGAACTTCCATGCGACTCCTAGCTAAATTTCGAAATGCGATCTTTCACATCGTTGCGGAAGCGATCAATATAACTCAGGGTGAAGTCAGCGATGTCCAAGCTTGGATCGTCGATGAGCGGCTTGAGATCCATGGCCCAGGTAAGCCCCGAAGAATCGTCGCTGCTATGTGAGTCGAACATGGTCGCGTTTGCAAGCCGACGCCCGGGCACCGCAAGGTCGTAACGCTTCCCGCCGGTAATCTGCGAATCGAACAAACCGATCAAAGCCGCGGCGAGGTTTGGGTATTTGTCAGAAGGTAAAATTTGCTTATCAGAATCGACCATCCAATCCAAATCGCGCCAGACTTCGCAGCCCAAAATTTGCTCCGGGCGATCCGCGGGATCCATGGCGCGTAGGGCGTCAATACAACGAAGCAAGGTCGCGATATGCGTATCGTGTTTGTCAGCCGGATTGTGGAGATACACGACCTTGGGCTTGGTGGCATTGAGGATGGTCAAAAGGTCCTCGGCTGGCGCGAGATTGCCTGCATCTTTGATTTCTGCGCTGGGGAAAAGGAGCTGGAGTTGCACCGAATATTCACCGACATAGGCAGCTTTGCGCTGCTCACCAATGCGAATTTGTTGCATGTCTTCGTTGCTACAATTTGCGTAAACACCAGTTCGGGAAGAGCCCGCGCCATCGGTCAAAATCACCCCCGAAAACCAGCGATCCAGTTGTCGGTAACATTCTGAAATCCCATGATACGCAAAGACTTCTAAGTCATCCTGATGCGCTCCAATGCCCAAGTGGGTGGTGCGTGAAAGCGCCGTTTCGATGGAACTGGCATCGGGAATATAGACATCGGCTAAGGGTTTACTCAGATTCATGAATTCCATATATATAACGTATGCGATAATTGTTGCAATGCTAAATTTCACCCTTATGATTTTAGCGATGCTACCCTGTTTATTAAACTAAAAGCGTAAGGTAGCGCGTTTCCAATGAGAATAAAAGTGAGATGACTGACCAAAAGCAGATCCCTATTTTTCCCCTCCAGCTGACTGTATTGCCTGGCGAAAGCTTACTGCTTCATATTTTTGAAGACCGGTATAAACAGATGATTACGGATTGCCTTGCCCTGCAAGCTAAGGGGCTTCCGAGTCATTTTGGTATTATCCAATCTATGCCGGAAGGATTGGCATCTGTGGGCTCCCTCATGAAGATCGAGCGCATGCTGGAGAAGCTCGACAATGGCTGTTTTAATTTGATCGCCAAGGGTGGCGAACGCTTCTCCATCGTCGAAACGGTGCACGAGACGGTGCACGAGAAGTTGTACCATAGTGCGACGATTGAAACCCATAAGGACACTGAACCGGATTGGGATGAGGAGTTAGCCAATCAAGCCTTCAATCTTCATCGCTATTTGGTCAAAGCCCTCCGGCTCGAAAACTGGAACGAGGAGCTCTACAACGGCGTGACGAACCTATCCTACATTATTGGGAACTACGCCGCCTTGGGAGCAGCCGATAAGCAACAGTTACTCGAGCTTCAATCCGAGAACAAACGGCTTGAGTTGATCTGCCAGCACCTCCAAACCATCATTCCTCAGATTGAGGCGATCGACGCGATGAAATTTGAGATTCATCAGAAGTGGGATTTGCTGTAGCTCCCGAAAGGATCATTTTATATGTCACACGCTAACCTTCATTCACGAGCGGTTGCAGCCTTGCAATCTTTATACGTCGGGGACGCTTTATCGATGCCGGTTCATTGGTTTTACGACCGACGAGATATCGCGAAGGCTTTTCCGGGTGGGGTGAAAGAGATGCAAGCAGCTCCCGCGCATCATCCGTCATCGATTATGCGGCTGCACTCCACGTCGAAAGGTGGCCGCGGGAGCCAAGCTTCGGTGCCTGAGAAACAGATCGTTGGCGAGGTCATTTTGCGAGGCAAAGCAAAGTTTTGGGGAGTTGAAAATCAACACTATCATCAAGGCATGCCGGCGGGGGAAAACACCTTAAATGCCTACTGTGCAAGGCTGATGACACGGGGGTTGGCCGCTAACAATGGAAACTATGATTCGGCTCGATTTTTGGACGAGTACATTAGGTTCATGACTCAAGATCCTCCGGCGCATCCCGACACCTATGCTGAATCGTTTCACCGTGGATTTTTTGCAAATTTAACTGCGGGTAAAAAAGCAAATCAGTGCGCGGCCAAGACGCATGACACCCCGTCGGTTGGTGGCCTTGTTATGATTGCGCCCTTGGCCATTTCCCAGCTTGTGCGAGAGCTTCCGCTGATGGGCGTGCAAGCGACCTGCCGGGAGCACCTCGACCTTACGCATCCTGACGAGACCTTAGCTCGGGTTTGCGACGCCTACGTTGAGCTACTTTATAAGCTGCTCTTTCGCTCGGAGGAGCAGGCGCTTGAGCCACTGCTCATCGAAGCGAGCCACTGCATCAAAGGGGTTGGCCTGGCGAAGATCCTTCGGGGAAGCGCAGCGGATGCCTCGATCGTCGGTGGGACCTTTTCTACTGCCTGCTACATCACCGATTCCTGGCCATCGCTTTTGTATCTAGCGGCGCGCTACCCCAATGATGTGGCCAGAGCCTTGATCGCGAATACAAACCTCGGTGGTGAAAATGCACATCGCGGATCGGTATTGGGAACCATTGTCGGGGCTGCTAAGGGACAAGGCGCTACCAACCTGTTTTCGCAGTTGCTACATGCCGAGGAAATCGACCGCGAAATCGAGGCGCTTTTGGCTTAGGCCTGATCGTCCTAATTTATGGCAGCATGCCATCGCGTTGAGGCCCTAAACCCGGGCTAAAATGACAGCGACCCTTCGGGCCTGCCCCCCTGCGAGACGACAGAATTTGGTTTAATCGTCGGGAACCGACGGCTTATCCTGGGCGGGGGTTTCAACCCCCGTTCAGAAGCACTCGTTCGTCGGGAACCGACGGCTTATCCTGGGCGGGGGTTTCAACCCCCGTTCAGAAGCACTCGTTCGTCGGGAACCGACGGCTTATCCTAGGCGGGGGTTTCAACCCCCGTTCAGAAGCACATGTAATCGTTCGTCGGGAACCGACGGTTTAGCAAAAGAGGGCTTCAGCCCGTAATCCGCAATGCAAATGAACGCGTTCAAAAGGGCCGCATCAGAAACATTTCATACGAACTTTGATCCCACGAAAGACGCGGGGCGGGCTAAAGCCCTGCGAGATAAACCGTCGGTTCCCGACGTGGATTTATGACCGTTTAATGGGGGTTGAAGAGACTGTGAAACAAATATCGCGCAACTTCATTGGTACCCTTACTCGATGGTTTTTCCGGTGTGCACAGCTCCGAAGGTGCGGAGGCACTTAGCCCCGAGGCTTGCCTCGGGGTTGCGAATCGGCCAAAGCACCAAGCTCCGAAGGTGCGTAGGCACCCTCTCATTCAACGACAAATAGCCGGAATTTGTGCAAGTCTTTCAGACTTGGCGCCGCCTCCGAAACCAATCGATGGGCGGTGCCCATCGCTTCGCTGTTTTCGCCTTTCAGGCGAATATTTACCTTCGGCCCAAGATAAGCTGATTTATTAGACAGTCTCTGAAACCCCTGCCTAAATTTAAACCGTCGCCTCCAGACGATCATCCGGCATCAATTCTATTTCTTGCACAGCCTCGCAAATCCATGGATTCGTTACGGAGATCTTCTGCTTCGACCCTTCAGGCCTTGAGGATTTTTGGAACGTCCCCGGCCCTAGACCCGGGCTAAAATGACAGCGACCCTTCGGGCCTGCCCCCCTGCGAGACGACAGAATTTGGTTTAATCGTCGGGAACCGACGGCTTATCCTAGGCGGGGGTTTCAACCCCGTTCAGAAGCACATGTAATTGTTCGTCGGGAACCGACGGTTTATCAAAAGAGGGCTTCAGCCCGTAATCCGCAATGCAAATGAATGCGTTCAAAAGGGTTGCATCAGAAACATTTCATACGAACTTTGCTCCCACGAATACACGGGGCGGGCTAAAGCCCTGCGTGATAAACCGTCGGTTCCTGACGTGGATTTATCGACCGTTTTACGGGGATTGAAGAGACTGTGAAACTAATCGACGTATCTCGGGCTTAAGGTAATGATTCGCCTGGAAGGCGAAAACAGCGTAGCGATGGGCAACGCCCATCGATTGGGTCCGAAGATGAAACCAAGTCTGAAAGACTTGCACAGATTGCGGCTTGTTCTCTTTAAATACCGGAGTACCTACGCACCTTCGGAGCTTGGTGCTTTGGCCGATTCGAAACCCCGAGGCAAGCCTCGGGGCTAAGTGCCGGCGCTCCTTCCGAGCTATGCATAACGGAAAAACCGACGATTAGGAGTACTACTGAAGCTGCGCGGTATTAGTTACACAGTCTCTGAAACCCCCGCTTATATTTAAAACGTCGCCTCCAGACGATCGTGCGGCATCAATTCTATTTCTTGCATAGATCGTACCCGGGCCTTCGACCCGGGCTAAAATGACGGCGACCCTTCGGGCCTAAAACCCTCCGTGGTGGCAGAATTCGGTTTGATCCAATTCCGGCGCCAGGAGGCGACCCCGAGGCACCTTCATAGGGTCTAGGCAATGATGTCGTGCAAGACATGGCCATGCACATCGGTTAAGCGCATATCCCGCCCGCTAAAGCGGAAGGTGCTTTGGGTGTGTTCGACCCCGAGAAGATGTAAAATCGTGGCGTGGAAATCATGCATCTCGACTTTGTTGTCGATTGCCTTGTATCCGAAGTCATCGGTTGCGCCGTAGGTCATGCCGCCTTTGATGCCGCCGCCCGCCATCCAAGAGGTGAAGCCCCACGGGTTATGATCTCGGCCATTGCTGCCTTGGGCAAATGGAGTCCGCCCAAATTCCCCCGACCAGATGACCAAGGTTTCGTCGAGCAAGCCACGGCCTTTGAGGTCACGCAACAAGGCGGCGATCGGTTGGTCCACATTGTGGCAATTCTTCTCGTGCCCGTCTTTTAAGTTTCCATGCTGATCCCACCGGTCCCCTGCCCCGCCGGGACACGTCACCTCGATAAAACGTACCCCGCGCTCGATGAGGCGTCGTGCCACGAGGCATTGGCGACCAAAGGTTTTGGTGCCTGAAGCTGGGTCATCCAAGCCGTACATTTTTTTGATCTGATCGGATTCACCATCGAGGTCCATCAGTTCCGGCACGGCGGCCTGCATGTTAAACGCGGTTTCATAATTAGAAATGGCGGATTCGATTTTGTCGACCGCGCCAAGATCTGCGAGACTGTGCTCATCGAGTTGACGTAAAAAATCTAACTTGGAGACCTGGAGCTCGCTGGAACTTTCCGTGGGATGAATATTGGCAACTGGCGCGGCCCCGGCATTAAACACCGAGCCCTGATAAGCGGCAGGCAAAAATCCAGAACCAAAGTTATCGAGCCCGCCTGGCGGAATTAGCCCGCCGTTAAGAACCACAAAGCCAGGCAAATTTTGATTTACGCTTCCAAGCCCGTAGCCGACCCAAGAGCCCATGCTCGGGCGCCCCTGCAAACCGCTACCGGTATGCAAAAAATAGTTCGCAAAGGTGTGCTCAGAAAACTTGCTAGTCATCGATTTGATGACGCATAACTCATCCGCCATTTTAGAAATTTCCGGAAAGAGATCGCTGACCCACAAGCCGCTTTCGCCATGCTGTTTAAAATCCCAAGGGGATTTCATCACCTTGCCAATGTTATCAAACTGAGTGGGCTCGAGTTTCCCCATCGCTTCGCGCGCGTTTTGCCCGTCGTACGTCGACAGCGCCGGCTTGTAGTCAAAAATATCGACCTGCGAAGGCCCGCCATCCATGTAGAGAAAGATCACATTTTTCGCCCTCGCTTTAAAATGCCCGAGTTTCGGAGCGAGCGGATTCGTGATCTCCGCCGCGGTTTCCTGACTCAGCATTGAACTCAACGCGAGGCCGCCAAAGCCCATGGCGCAGCGGTTCAGCATCTCCCGGCGTGAAAGCGGCGTATGTTGAAAATTTTTGCAATGATGTTTCATGGCTGATTTATGGCTAGGTTAAGAAGGCTCCTAAAAGGCAGCATCTAGTTCAGATAGATCCATTCTTTTTTGTTAAACAAGACGTGGCAGAAATCGGCCAAGACCTCCGAGGAGTCGGCAGGCTTATTCTTGATCGTTGCCTGCCGCACCAAGAACGCCATAGACATCGCGGCTTCCTTTTCATTGGGTGGGCGCGCAAAACCTTCCTCAAAAGCGCGCTGAACTTTTGCCGACAAATCCCCTTCTGAAGCATGGAGTTTTTGACTCCAACGCTTGGCTTCAGCGACCACAAAGGGATCGTTCATCAGCACCAAGGCTTGCGCGGGCACGTTTGAAACGGTGCGGCGTCCCATGGTAGAAAACGGGGTGGGAAAATCGTAAGCACCCAAGAAAGAGGAGACAAAATTTCGGCGAATGCCGAGGTAAACACTGCGTCGACCATTGCCATCAAGTGGCCCTGAGCCTGGACGGCCACGACCCTGCTGAAAACTTGTCAAATGCACGGGAACCGAAGGGCCTTCCATCTTTGGATCGAGTCGCCCCGAGACCGCGAGAATTCCATCGCGAATAGCCTCAGCTTGAAGACGGCGAATCGGCATGCGATGTAACAACTGGTTGTTCGGGTCTGCCTCCTCAGCCTTTGGATCTGCTGGCGCGGAGCTCATGCGGTAGGTTTTCGACAGCACCAACTGCTTGATCATGCGTTTGGTATTCCATCCGCTTTTCTGGAAGTCTGTCGCCAACCAATCCAACAGTTCAGGATGAGAGGGAAGCTGCCCCATCACGCCGAAGTCATCGACGGTAGGAACCATTCCACGCCCAAACAGGTGATGCCAAATCCGATTTACCGCGACCCTTGACGTCAGCGGATTGTCCGGAGCAAACATACTTTCTGCGAGGCGAAGCCGACCGCTTCCATCCTTCTCATTCAACTGTGATTGCGCCTCCCCTGCGATGGCCACCAAATACTGTCTTGGGGCTACCGGCCCTAAATTTTCGTGCCCACCCCGAATGAAAATCGATTCATTCTCCCCCGTACCATCCTCGATTGCGATCACGCGGTCGGCCGTAGGAATCGTCGCCTCAAGTTTGTCCAACTCCGCGAGAAACGCTTGGTCAGCGAATTTGAGATCCACAAGGATAGAGGTCTCGTGCTGAATCATTGCCTTAGCAAATGCATCGACAAAGAGATTGGGGGAGATTGTTTCGGAGACCGCCGCAGCGACCATCTGGCTTAGAGGCACCGGAGGTCGCGCCCCCATCTCGACTCGAGCTACCTCAACCTCGGCATCTCCGACATCCTCGATCGAAAGAAACGCCGTGTGGCCATGATGCTTAGTGCTTCCGAGTTTCACCCACTGCCATTCGTCCTTGGTATCCAAGTTTGAAATCCGGGTGCCACCAAAGAGTAAGCTGTTTGATGCTTCCATCATATAGCCATCAATAATGAGCCGAATGAGAATCTTTTTACCTCGAACTAAGACCCAAACATCGCGATCATGAAGGAAGGTTGGAGAGCGTAGCGTCCCCTCGAGCCGAGAGGAAATCTCTGCACTATTTGCAGACCGCTTGAATGCTTCTCCGACCGTGAACCAGCCTTGCTCGGACGGAGGTGTAGAGCCCGAAAAATCAGCGAGCAGGATATTGTGCGGCTTCAATTCATCTGGTTCGATTATCTTAGGGCTCCTCGCTAACTGCATCTCTCGCTGGGCATCATCGGCATCTAAAAAACGCTTCCAAAAATGGAGCGGATGTGAGGACCGATTAACCGACGATTCGGCGAGACGGTTCATAAAATCTTCCAATACTGGCAGGCTAAGGTCCATGGAGGATGTAATGGATTCAAGTCGAGTGCGCCCTTCTGAACTGGAAGCGATTCCCGCCCCATCAACCGTGGTAGATGGCTTATCAGAGAACACGATATGGTCGACTTGAATAAAGCCTGTATGCCCTCGGGCGTTATCGGCAATATAGATGACCGCCTCTTTCCCGATGAGGTCACGAACATCCCAGCTACGATCAACCAAGCGATTTTTCCCGGCCCAACCAGGTCCAGTTGAGGTTCGGACCGCAGCTCCATCCACGAGCAGTTGCACCGCCGTATTCTTTTTATCGTTCCTGCCACCGCAAAGGAAATTGATAAAGGGTCGCTCGATGCGAAAAGGTCTTGAACTTAAGCTCCCTTGGGCTCGGTCATTCGCGGTTTTGGAGGTTGCAAAACCGACGCCGACAACGCCTTGAGGCCGATCCTCTACCTTTTCATCCGTCGCGTTTGAAGTGGTTTCGAATGCATCTCCTTTCTTGGTCCATGCATCATAACCCGACGCCCCAAACCCTTCGAATATTCGGTCGGGAACGAAGGTTGCTTCTTCCGTCTTAGACGCTTCCAATAGATCTTTTTTGACCACGTCCTTTGCCTTCTCGGGATGCAAAACTAAATCACTCGCCTTCAAATAGCGGGCGACTAATTCCGGCGTAATGGAAGCGGTCACCTTGGCTCGTTGAGCGTTCACGGCTTCGATACCAGCCCGTATCTTTCCATGGGGGTCGAGCTGCGCTTGATTCATTCGCGAGCTTTGCAAGAAGCCCGCGAGGGCATAATAATCTTGGGTCGGAATCGCGTCGAACTTGTGATCATGGCAGCGCGAACAGGCCACGGTTAAGCTCTGAAATGCCTTGGAGAATACATCAATTTGGTTATCGATCCGATCCGCCTCGTCTTTACGCACATCGGTCGGCGCGTGCACCGCTTCATGCAGAAACCAGAAGCCGGTGCCGATGACGGATTCATTCGACTGACGCTCAGGATGTAAGCGTGGCTTCGCAAACAAATCGCCGGCTATATGCTCCTTCACCAGCTGATCATATGGAATGTTGGCATTGAAAGCGCGGATGACATAATCGCGATATTTGTGGGCGTGCGGCAAGGTGAAATCGAACTCGTGTCCCAGCGATTCCGCGTAGCGAACCAAGTCCAACCAATGACGCCCCCATCGCTCGCCATAATGTTTCGAATCCAATAAGCGTTGCACCACCGTCTCGTAGGCGGTTGACGAGGTATCGCTCAGGAAGGCATCGACCTCCTCCACCGAGGGCGGCAAGCCAATGAGATCAAAACTCACGCGACGGATCCAGGTCCGGCGGTCTGTTTCAGGGGCAGGCGAAAGCGCTTTGGCTTCCAGTTTTGCGACAATAAATTGGTCAATGGGATGTGACGTTAGGGCCTCGTCCTTTACCGTTGGCGGGTCGACTTTTTTTACGGGTTGCCAGCACCAATGATCTTGCTTGCGTTGCTTCCAGTCAAATATTTCACGATTGTTTTTCTCGGAAGTCGGATGAGGTTCTTCAGGCCACGGTGCCCCCATGCCAACCCACGTCTCTACATCCTTAATTTGCTGCGCCGAAAGCATCTGCCGAGGTGGCATCTGCAGGTCGACATTTTTGTAACGCACCGCTTCGATGAGGAGGCTTTCATCTGGTTTCCCCGCGACAATTGCCGGTCCATTATCCCCGCCCTCTTTGATGAAATCGATATGGTCCAGATAGAGCCCCGCCTTCAGTTTTTTTGCGCCAACGCTGTGACATGAATAGCATTGGTCAGCCAACAAGGGCCGAATTTTTTGCTCAAAAAATTCGAGCTCAGGTTCGGCTTGAACCTGGTGGAGCGCGGCCATGGATAGCAGCAACCCCAGGTAAGTTGGAATACGCATAAGGAAAAAAGGCACGAAGACTATAATTTGAAATGGATGGTATTTAAGGTACGCATCATTTCCATATAAACCGACAAATCCTCGGCCATTATTTGGAGATGATTCACAGATGCGACCAAGAGAAGTATGGTTAGAATCCTAGATCAAGAGAGTTTCATCTGCACCGACTTCAGTTCCAGTCGGAAATCGCTCTTACCTACCTGGGGCTCCGGCGTTCACTAGCTCGTATCCCGACAGGGACGTCGGCCCTTCCAGGCTGATCGCCCGCTTTATCCAGCATCTCTGGGGGCAGTTGTAGTCGCAGATAATTAAGCCATGGTCTTCGTAGTTATCTCAGTTCTAGTGACCTAGAAAAAGTCCCGGCAGGGACAGCCGAAAGTAGCGCGGGGTATAGCGAAGCGGAACCCCGGGGCCTGCGAGATGAAGCCCAGCAACGAGCCATACACCAATGGCACTTAGATAAGCGGTCCAGCCTATTTTCTGTGACATGTAACATCGTGGGAATCCGCCCCGAAGTGGGCGGGATATGGTAGCCCGTGTGTAAGGCCGCGAAGCGGCCGCAGCGCCGGGTTTAATGCAGACGCAAGAGGCAACGAGGGGTAAGCGTTATATTGTGAGAGAACTTGAACCGAGGCGCAGAACGTAGCCCCGCCCAGTTTGAATCTTGTTTATATCCTGTAATGAGCGAAATCCACTAATACGAAGGTCCCAAAATTACCAGGAATCGTTTAGCATACGCTTTTCATCCGCTTGGTGTCGCCGCTACGCGGCTTAGAGGAGGAATCCGCCGGGACCACGGCCTCCTCACTTCGTTCGTCAACCATGGCTATCAATGGGTCAGCGCTACGC
>Ga0209187_1001238_pt1 | contig 31683 bp, 24 predicted proteins | sample BantaG_FD_187430 | JGI IMG/M metagenome (GOLD analysis project Ga0209187, IMG submission 187430) | Marine algal microbial communities from Bantry Bay, Ireland - BantryBay_4 metaG (SPAdes) (version 2) | ecosystem: Host-associated > Algae > Red algae > Unclassified | place: Bantry Bay, Ireland...
GCTTATCGTATTGAGTTGTGAAGCTATTTGACTAAAGAACTTTTCGAATATCGATAGTTTTATATCTGTCGGATTATAATTTTGTTCTACTTGCTTTTTATAATAAGTTATAATCACCTCTTTGTTTTTGGCTATTGAAATGAGCTTATTCAGGCTCGTGCTCTGCGAATGTTTTATGAAAAAAATATCCATAAAATATGTTGGGCTATTCTTGTCTTTGTGCAAGTCCAGCAAAATTTCTTGATTCCATTTATAAAGATGTCCAATTTTCTTTTTTTCTTGCATATTGTATTTACGAATATAAAGCGTGATACTGAAATAGAAAGAAGGTTGATCGTTATAGGACAAGCTTAGGTATATAGTTTCAACTGCCTGCCGGCTAGGCAGGTTGTTGTGCGGTGCTCGTTTTAGTAGTGCCGCACCACGCAAGGCTCACGCCTTAATTTTGCACTTGGTGGTTACAATTTTCTAAATTCCATTTCTTCGTCTATTATTTCACGGATATATTTTTCTTGATATTTCATTTTGAAATCATACCAATCTTGACGGAAGTTCGAATGATCTAAAGTGTTTTTAAAGTTTTTGAAAGGCTTTTGCCCTTCTAAACTATTCTCCAGTTTATACTTTAAGTGCCTATCTGAAATTTCGGAGGTAAATGTTTCCATAACCTTAAACATTTCAACACTATCCATACTGTGAATAATAATACTGTCTTTTTTCCAAGTTTTTATTGTGGCTAAATCCTCTTTCCAATCTTCTTGAAATTCTTTTTCGTCAAAAATGAATGATTGCTTAGGTATGGCTATTAATTTTTGTTCTTTTGGGTTGAAGTAATTCACCAATCCCATGTCTATGTTTTGCGCCATTTCGTTAATCAGTTCAGGTGGAAGTTTCTTTGAAAATTGAGTCATGACCTTTGAAGTATGTTGTAATGTCAAAAATAACCGATTATTTACTAAGATAACTAGCGCAAGAAAACAGCCTAGCTTTTAGCGTTAGTTCTTTGCTTTGCTAATCGATTGAGCATTCATATTGGGAATCCGCATCGCGCAAGGCGTGACCTGCGCAACCGACGACGCCTCAATCTTGCGCTAGGGGGGCGGGTATGAAAGCACAAGATGCCTATGCGCAAAGCGGCGCCTCAATCTTGCGCTAGGGGTAGCTAGTACATATTCTGGGCGTAGATTGCATCTACGCCTTCATATTATTTATTAGTTATGATTGAAAGATATTAGGGTGTAGTTGCAAACTACACCCAGCCCCCGAGTTGGTTAGTAACTAGGCGTAGATTGCATCTACGCCTTCATATTTTTTGTATTTGTGTTGTACGAAAGATATTAGGGTGTAGTTACAAACTACACCCAGCCCCCCGAACAAACTACACCCAGACGGGTTCTTTGCTTTGCTAATCGATTGAGCATTCATATTGGAAAGCCGCATCACGCAAGGCGTGACCTGCTCAACAGGCGACGCCTCAATCTTGCGCTAGTAGATAACAGCTGAAATACTCCGTAGCAAGTTTCATAAATACAGATTGATTTACAATGCCCTTCGGCATTTTATCTCCAATCAGCGGGAGACAACAGTAATTGCATTCCACCAATCAATTGAGCAGACCTGTATTGATCATTGATGAACTAAACATCTATCTCGCTTAAGAACTTCCCCGCTTACATTTATTTATATGTACCTTCGAACAACTATGAGAATACCTTTACTACTACTAATACCCATTTTTTTCTGTCAAAACTTGAGCGCACAATGTCCCACCGGGAACACGAATGTTTATGGCTTCACCTATAACGCTACCTACTATGAAATTGTAAAAGAAAATAGAACTTGGGCAGCGGCAGCAGCGTGTGCTGTTGCACGTGGCGGATATCTTGCAGAAATTAACGATGCGGCAGAACAAGCAGCAATATTTGCTCAAGCCAATTCAATGGCTGGAATTACAACTGCAAACACAACAGCTCCCGATGGCGGCGGCGCAGCTTATATGTGGTTAGGAGGCAATGATCTAGCAACAGAAGGAGCTTGGAATTGGGACGGTGATAATGTTGCGCCTGCAACAGCGCAATTTTGGTCAGGAACTGGAGCGGCCGGAATGGCAGTGGGTGGTTTATACTCTAATTGGGGCTCTTCTGGTTTTGGGGCTGAACCAGATAATTTTGGTTCTGGTCAAGACGGATTAGGAATGGCTTTAACTAATTGGCCATTGGGCACTGCCGGGCAATGGAATGATATTAGCGAAACAAATACGCTTTATTATATAATTGAAAGTCCAAATATTCCCGTTTCAGTTGAACTAATAAATTTTAATGCAACGCCAAAAGAAAACCACATATTAGTTGAATGGGCAACTGCTAGTGAAACAAATAATGCTTATTTTATTTTGCAAAAAAGCGATAATGGGATTTCGTTTAGAAATTTAACACAAGTTATTGGGGCTTTACATTCAACGGAGATAAAAAAATATTCATTTATTGATAAGAAGATAAAAAATAACAGAAATGTATACTATCGATTGAAACAAGTAGACATTGATAAAGGATACGAAATGTCTAATGTAATTCATGTGCTTACTAACGGTCAATTACATAATGAAGTACATGTATACCCTAACCCATCTAACATGGGGTTAAACTTTAGTTTCAATACAAAAATGGACTATGCAACATTGATTCTTACGGACTTAACCGGCAAAGTAATTCTAAATGAAGATTTAAATATTTCTGAAAAGAACTTCTCTTTCCCTATCAATCAAGCCGGGCTTTATTTTTATTCTCTAAAGGTTAGAAATAAAGAAAATGGTGTTCAGTTTATTAAAGGAAAAATCAACATCTATTAAGAAATCTAAGCTGATTGTAGTTTAGCGTAGCGTAACTGCAATCATTGTAAGTATAGAATGTTGAATAAGAAAGTGAATTTGCGCCCCGCTGAGGCGGGGCAACAGAAAAATTATTATAGTAGTTAGAAATTGTATTAGCTCACGCAAAGCGTGATAAACTACAAATGGCCACCAACTGCACTGATTCGTAGTAATATTTATTAATACTGATTGATTTACATATGCTAAAGCGTGATAAACTCCAATCAGCCTTTAGTTTCACATCTAGTAATTTTATAGCTTAACCAACAACATAAAGTGTAACGGCTAATTAGTCCAAACGCAAGGTTTTTATGCCTATCCTGTAATTGAATCCGTTACGCTGCTGATTACACAATGCTGTCTAGCGCAAGAATGCAGCCTAGCTTTTAGCGTTGCGTTCTTGTGCTTTGCTCATCGTTTGAGTGTTCTTTATTGGAAAGCCGCATCACGCAAGGCTCACGCCTCAATCTTGCGCTATCACTTACTCCAAGTATTTAAACTTTATACTAATTTAGCCATGTGAGCAATAAGTATAAATTTCATAATCCGGAAGGGATTTACTTTGTAACCTTAACGGTTGTAGAATGGATAGACGTTTTTACTCGTGCTATTTATAAGGATATATTTTACGAATCTGTAAAACACTGCCAAGAAAATAAAGACTTGGACGTTTATGCTTATTGTATCATGACGAATCATATTCACATGATTATAAGTTCTAGAGGCAATCCCTTGTCTAACATTATGCGCGATTTAAAAAGACATACTTCTGAAAAGATAAAATTAGAAATTGTATCTCACCCAAAGGAAAGCAGGAGAGATTGGATGATTGAAATTATGAAACGCGAAGGTGTACAAAATAGTAATAATGATAAGTTTCAGTTTTGGATTCAGGATAGTCATCCTATAGAATTGACCACTACACAAATGATTACTCAGAAACTAGATTATATTCATAATAATCCTGTAACGGCAGGTTTTGTATTAGAGCCTACTTTTTGGAAGGATAGTAGTGCTGCTTTTTATGAAAAGGAGGAAGAAAGTTTAATTAAGTTGAAGAATATTTTAGGATAGCAATAAAACTGGCGCAAGAATGAGGCTAAGCCTAAGCGTTGCGTTCTTGTGCCTTGCTCGTTTTAGCAGTGCCGCACAAGATGCTAGCGCACAAAGCCTGCGCCTCAATCTTGCGCTAGAAATTATGTACTTGCGCTAGGGGGTGCTAGCGCACAAAGCCTGCGCCTCAATCTTGCGCTAGGAATTATGTACTTGCGCTAGGGGTGAAAGAAATAGGGGGACGTGGACGGGAAAGAAAACTCCAATCAGCGGGGGAATTCGAACTTTTTAAAATAAGAAGTTAAATTACTAATCGTTTTATCCTTTCTATGTAGAGCTAAAATGAGCTTGTTCTCCTTTGTTCGAAAACACTTACCGTTAATCTTTCTGAAATTTAAATCGACAAAATATTTTATATCATCTTCTTTAAACTCATAAAGACTAAAACCCGATTTATTCTCGTCAGAGAAAAAATGTATAAAATTTTCTCGAAATCTGTTTTTGATTGTAGCCCTAAAATTTCCAATAGATAGATTGCCAAATCGAGTGTATGCCTTTAATACGTATAGAAAATTTATTTTATATTGGTGCACAAATAATGTGTCTCGATCAAACAATCTATCTTCGAAATGAAAAGATTTAATAATGTCTCCTTTTTCACTCAATTCAGGAAATTCAAAATTTTTGTAATCATTGATGTATCCGTATATGAAAAAGTTAGGCGTAATATTATATCCTTCGGTGAGTTTATCTCTATATCGTAAGTTTTCTTTATAATAAGTTCCGGTTTCATTGAGCAAATCAATATTATATTGAATCACGTTTTTAGCATAGGTGAATTGCTTATATTTTGAAACTTTTCCAGCGGAATTGTCTGACTTATAATACTTCGAATCTCCAATGTAAAAAATGTCGCTTGTATCTAGAATAGATTGATAATCAAATATGTGGTCAATGATTTTTCCATCATCATTGTATTTTAGATTTTTCAATGTAACACCATCTTTTGTATTCTTATCTACAATTGGGTCTGAAAACAACTTGTCAATCATATCCTCAAAGACAAGATTGTAATTGCTAACTGAAATAAACTCTTCTCTTCTGTTTTTTACACTGCTTTTATCGGTTTGAGAAAAATATATTTCACAAAGATGGTACATTTTCTTTAAGGTATCATTAAAGTATCGATATTTGATTTTACGCAATTTTGATAAGCCATTCTCTTGAAGAAGCTTGAATTTTCTGCCTTCAATTAATTGATAAGATTTGTCAATTTTAAGATTTAAATTATGGTCGTTATTGAAATGATTGAGAATTGAAAAAAAATAGACTAGAAGTTCTTCCTCTGTGTTGATTATTCTCTTTTTGTTTCTAAAAACACTATAAATAGGTTGACCGCCTTGAGTAATTAAGGGAACTGATTTCCGTATTGTTTTGTCCCAATTTGGTTTTCTGACCTGTTGTGATTTGAATTCAATATGTTTAAACAGAACATTGTTTTTGTTCTTTTTGTAAAAATTGACAAAACTTAGAAGCATATCTAGATATGAGTATTCTTGTTCGTTAAGATTCGTATTTAAGTTTGTTGAAAGCGAACTCTGGACAATTGTTGAAAGTTTATTTCTGCGTTTAAATTCCAACAAGCTGTTATAGAAGTATACCGAAATTTGTCTTATCCAATTATACTCTTCTTTATGTTTAATGGTTTCTGATTGTTCTAAATTGAAAAGACTGCTTTTGCTTATCCCAAAAACTGTTTCTTCATTTGTTTTCATAAAGACCTTCGGGAGCATGTAAACAATCTGTGATTTTTTGAGTGGCTTCATAAAAGAATAGTAATATCCTACTGATAATATTGTTCCATATTGACCTTCTTGATGATAAAATTTAGAGTCATCGAAAATCTCTCTTAAATCATTTATCGGATACTTCTCTCCTTCAATTAAGATTTTCATTTTTCTGAGGCTATAGTAGAAATACCAACACTAAGAATCTCAAGAATTTCCTTAATCTTTTCAATGCCGTTAGGTCGAATAGGGAAAAAGTCTTCGTACGTAGTATTGTCCTTAAAAATATTCTGTTCCTTTATCTCATCTTTAAAAACATCGTTCCATAAATAGAATATTGCCTTATTAATAAACGTATCAACTTCAATTATATCATTTTCTGGTTTTAAGAAGTAATTTCCTAAACATTTGTCCATACCCAAATTGTCATTTTGTTTTATGACATCGTTTACAGACTTTATAAAAGAAAGCCAAGAAAAACTTTCATTTTTAGAAATTTGCACAACAAATTTTGAAGAATTATTTTCATCTGAAAATTCATAACTTATAGGTATATACTCCCAATCCCATCTTCTTTTAAATGCACTGTCCATTGGAAACAATGATTGGTCTGATGTATTCATTGTAGCCAAAATGTGCAAGTTTGAGGGTAAAATTAACTTGCTGCCGTTGGTTTTATCGTTATCTGTAAATTCTTTTATTAAATAGTCCTGTAACTCTTTAGATGGGGTGATATCATAGTTATTCGTCCTGTCTAATAATTGAAAGATATCTCCAAAAATTTCCGCACAATTTCCTCTGTTAATTTCTTCAATGACGAGATAGTAATCATTATCCAAATTATTCCAAGCATCAACATATATTTTTGTAAATGCTTGTGGAACAAACTCATATCTTATGTCATTTTCTGACATTGTTGGTTTGTATCCACCGACGAAAGATGCATAATCATATTCTGGATGGAATGTAACTCTTTCCGTTCTTTCGAGTTTGTCATTTATAATTTCATTTATCTTATGAGATTTACCAGTTCCCGGTGCTCCATAAAATATAATATTTTTTGCTATTCCGTTAGTTATTGAAATATTTCTTTGAGATTTAGGGTAGTATTTATCTAAATCAAATTTAGTCAGCAACACAAGTTCCTGAATAGCCATGCCAGAATATAGAGTTTGAATGTATGGTCCTCTGCTTAATTCGCTCGGGTGACTTTTAACCAAAAAGTGACTATCAAATGAAATTGTTTCATAATCACTTGTCAAATCATGCTTTTGTTTATAAGCTTTTAGAAGTTCTTCATTTGAATAATCTACTTCTGATAGTTTTAATGTTCTATCCTCATAATGCAAGTCAAAAATTATTTCAATTGATGATTTTGATATGTTGAGTTTATCAATTACGTCTTTTACCAATGATTTTGTATTGGGGGACTTTTCGAAACGTCTATTTTTGAGATAGAAAATAGAAAAGTCTAAAATATTGGGCTTTTTTTCGGCTATTAAGTCTTTTGCTATTTCCTCCCATTTTTTTGATAACCTGTAATACCAAAATTCATTGTTAGTATATTCTCTTAAATCCTTTCCCAAATAGAATAAGTCTTGCAATTGGTTTGAAAGGTCAGAAATATCAACACGATAGGTTGTGTTAGTTTGTATTTCTTCAATATTCTTTGTGGAGACGAATAATGTTAATAGCCCAAACAGTTTATTGTTTATTAATTTGTTTAACTCGTAAGTAGATTTAAGTATTTCGTTTTGGTCTATTCTATTCATAAGTGTTTGGTGATTTCTTTAATTATTAAATCAATAACCGGAACTGACACGCTGTTGCCAAGTTGTTTGTAGGCTTGGTTATCGGAAACAGGAAAGCCATACTTATCTGGAAATCCTTGAAGTCTTTGAGCTTCAAGTACTGATAATTTTCGGCCTATATCCCATAATTTTGGTACTCTATTAGCAATGATAGTTGGTGAATGCGAATCTAACGTACAGTAAAATGCCTCTTGAATTTGGGTTTTTGCGTGGTCGCCTACATGAAATCTTAAAGAACCATCTTTCTTTTGAAAAGAGAAAACACCATGTCTTCCTTTTTTCGTAGTTGGTTCATATTTGGAAGAATCATGTTCAACACGTTGGTAGTCATCTGTTACATTTTGAAAATGATAATTAATACGTTGTAATTCAAAATCGGTAAGATTTAAATTATCAGCGTCTTCATTTTCATCAATAATATTTCTTAATGTTACTTTAGCTGTTCTCTTTTTTGGAAAATTGAAATCAATTTTCTTTAAAGAACCAACACAATACCACCGCTCTCTTATTTGAGGAAGTCCAAAATCAGTACTTTTCAAAACTTCCCAATGTAATTGATATCCAAGTTTGGTTAGAGAGTCAAGTATTATTTCTAATGTCTTACCATTATTGTGAGATTTAAGTCCTTTAACATTTTCCAATAGAAACATTTTAGGTTTTTTGGCTTCTAAAATGCGAAGAATATCAAAGAATAAAGTGCCGCGTGTTTTATCTTTAAAACCTTCGTTCCGACCAGAATAGCTAAAAGGCTGACACGGAAAACCTGCAAATAAAACATCATGTTTAGGAATTGCATTGGCGTCAATTTTTGTTATATCTCCAAAAGGAATTTCGCCAAAATTTGATTTGTAAGTTTGTTGAGCAAATTTATCCCATTCCGAACTGAAAACACATTTGCCATTATTTTTCTGACCTCCAAGTCGAAAACCGCCAATTCCAGCAAATAAGTCAATAAATTTAAAAGTGGGATTTTTTGGCGCAGGAAAGCGGGCCGTTTTATTTAAATCGAAAAGAAAATACTGTAAGGCGCTTTCTGCAAATTCACTTGTTATTTCATGGGTTGGATATTCTTTCTCAAGAGTTTCCTTAACGAATTCGAGGGCTTCGCTTTTATAAAACTTGGAAACTCCGTTTTTATGGTTATGAAGATAGTGAGTAAATGAGGCTGGTTTAGAATTTGCAGGTTCAATTACCTTAATCTCAAATATCTGTCCGTCAATGTTTTCTATGTATATATTTTCATCAATCATCCGACATCAATTTCAACTTACCAAGTTAGAATGGATAAATTTTAGTTTGCTATTTTAATTATTTTTTTTGTTCACATTTTTTTGTAGATAAAAAAATGGGTGCAATGGCAAAATGGTAAATGTTATTATACTTTTTGGATAACAATTGTCTGTAAAGCTTAATCAAACTGCCAAAATGTGAAATAGCCGTGATAGAAGTGGAATGCTCACAGCCACCACTAAAGGGTGGTAAACTCCGCTCTCAAAGTTTAACAAAGAGCTAAAAGCTGAAGTAGCCCCGATAGAAGTGGAAAGCCCACATCAAGGAACGAGCGAATATTTATTATATTTGCTAACGGTATGAAAAAAAATCTTTTAATAATAAGTGTGTTGTTTATTTCGCAGAGTTCTTTTTCGCAAATAACAAATTCCTGGCAAAGAGTTATTTCTGATACGTTAAACGCTGGGGAGTACTTTGGGACCTCAGTTCACATTGATAGTAATTATGCTTTTGTTGGAGCACCCAAAGATTTATGGTATTATCCTTCCAAAGGATATAAAGATTTTCGTGGAGGAGTGTCAGTATTTAATAAGACATCTTCGAGTAACTGGCAGTTCTCTCAAGCAATTTATCCTTCTGATACGTCGGCTTATTTTAATTTTGGCAGGTGTATTGCATCAAGCGGGGAGTATCTAGCCGTTGGTGCAGTAAGCGAGAATGGCTTTGGCCCTAATTGGATTCATAAAACAAGTGCGGTTTATATTTTCAAAAGGGATCCAAGTGGAGTCTATCACGAAACTCAAATTATTGCTACTCCTAATAATGATTTGTTTGACTATTTTGGCTATTCTCTAGGTCTTAGTGGCGATAAACTACTAATTGGTGCGCCAGGGAACTCTACGGATCTCAATGATCAAAATTATATACAATATACTGGTGCAGCGTTTTACTATAAAAAAAATGCCAACGGTGTATTCTCTTTGGAGCAAAAAATTCTCTCACCTTTCAGATCCGAATTAGGAAACTATGGATTGTCTTTAGACGTTTCAGGTAATACGCTGGCAATTAGCGGAAGTGAATGGGCGGGAGTAAATACTATTTATGGATACTATGGTAATGTAACACCAGCGAATGTTTATAGCTTTAACGCATTAACGGGCAATTGGGTTTTTCAGGATACTTTGACTGCATCTGGGCTTGGAGGATATGCATATGGAAGTAGGGTGAGTGTTGACGGTAATATATGTGTGGTAAGTAATCCGCTTAAGAATAATGTTGGGGAGGTTGCGGTATTTAGAAAGAAGCCCACTAATGAGTGGGAGTTGGAGAATTTGATCTCTGGTTTACCTGTCACGAATGTGAGTTTTTTTGGTATGGCTCTTAGTCTTTCTAATAATAAATTATTAGTTGGCAATTACAGTGACGACTTTAGTGCTACAAAAACATATGTTGGAAGTGCCTATCTTTATGAAATGGATAATGTATTGAGCAACTGGAATCTTATTGATACATTATTTGCCGATACAACGGCATCTGGTGACCAGTTTGGCTATTCAATTGATTTGGCTAAGGATATGTATATAGTTGGAGCGCGAAACAAAAAAGTTAATGGAATAGGAACTGCTGGAGCTGCTTATTTTTTTAAAGTTGATACACCTGTGGTTAATACTTCAGTGGATTATTATGATAGAAGTGCACAAATTCAATTATTTCCAATACCTTTTACAAATAGTATTGGCTTCAAGGCAAGTTTTGATTTGAAAAATAGTCAGGTTCAAATTATTGATATGTCTGGTAAATTAGTTTTGGAGGAAAAACTTTCGAATTCAAATTCTGTTCAACTTCCATTTTTATTAAGTCCAGGTTCTTATATTATAAACTTATATCAGGATAACAGGCTCATGTTAAAAAGAAAAATTACTAATATGCATTAGTATAATTTGTATTCCCGCTAAGGCGGGACAAGCTGATAGAAAAGCTAAAAGTTCAAGTAGCCCTGATTGAAGTGGATACCCCACAGTCACCACTTAAGGGTGGTAAACTCCGCTCTTAAAGTTGAGCAAAGAGCAAAGAGCCAAACCTAGCCGTGATTGAAGTGGAAAGCCCACAGCGAGGAACGAGCGCGGACTTGCAACGGAAAGCGCGGGACTAATGCTTAATCAAAGAGCCCAAAGCTAAATGCTCCTAAAAAAACATTTTTCTAAATCTTAGCCTAAATTTGCCAACTTGCACACTGTTTGTAGAGGTGTGTACTAAAACAAAAATTATGATACCGCTGAAGCGGCATTAAACAGGATAAAATTGGATATATGAGTTTAACAAAAGTTACCTTACCCGATGGGAGTGTAAAGGAATATGAGGCCGGAGCCAGTAGTATGGATGTGGCTATGAGCATTAGTGAAGGCCTGGCGCGCGCTGTAGTGGCCGCCGAGGTGAATGGCGAAGTGTGGGATGCCACCCGTCCCTTGCCCACGGAGGCGAGTATCAAACTGTTGAAATTTGCTGATGATGCGGGGCGTGATACCTTTTGGCATAGCAGTGCACACCTCATGGCGGAGGCTATTGAGGCCATGTATCCTGGGGTGAAGTTTTGGGTGGGTCCGCCGGTAGAAGGTGGTTTTTATTATGATGTAGATTTTGGCGAGACCAAAATTTCGGATGATGACCTTGCCAAGATTGAGCAAAAAATGAAGGAGCTAGCCAAGCAAAAAAATCCTTTTATCAGAGAAGAGCGAGCGAAAGCAGAAGCGGTTGCGTTTTTTACCGAGAAAGGCGATGAATATAAATTGGATTTGCTCCAAGGATTAGAAGACGGTAATATTACGTTTTACAAGCAAGGTGCGTTTACCGATTTGTGTCGTGGGCCGCATATACCGCATACGGGTATGATTAAGGCTTTGAAGTTAACTGCCTTAGCAGGTGCGTATTGGAAAGGCGATGAAAAAAATAAACAGCTTACACGGATTTATGGCGTGAGTTTTCCGGATAAGAAATTGCTGAAGGAGCACTTGCATATGCTAGAGGAAGCGAAGAAGCGCGACCACCGAAAGCTTGCCAAGGAAATGAGCATTTATACCATGAATGACGATGTGGGTCAGGGCTTAGTGCTTTGGATGCCAAATGGTACGGTAATAATTGAAGAGCTAGAAAAGCTAGCCAAGGAAACGGAAGAAGCGGGCGGTTATAAGCGCGTAAAAACACCGCATATTGCCAAGGAAAATTTATACCTCACGAGTGGGCATTTGCCATATTATGAGGATAGTATGTATCCTGCCATGGAGCTAGACGGTGCGAAGTATTATCTGAAAGCGATGAACTGTCCGCATCATCACAAAATATTTGATGCCGAACCACATAGCTATAGAGACATGCCGATTCGCTTGGCGGAGTATGGTACTTGTTACCGTTACGAGCAGAGTGGGGAACTTTTTGGTTTAATGCGGGTGCGTTGCCTCAATATGAATGATGCGCATATCTATTGTAGCAAGGAACAGTTTGAAACGGAATTCAAAGCCGTAAATGATATGTACAAAAAGTACTTTGAGATTTTTGGTATTGATAAGTACGTAATGCGTCTTTCGCTGCACGATCCTGAAAAACTAGGAAAGAAATATGTAGACGAACCAGAACTTTGGTTAGAAACGGAAGAGATGGTGCGTAAGGTATTAATAGATTCTGATACGCCTTTTGTAGAGGTAAAAGATGAAGGGGCTTTTTATGGTCCAAAGATTGACGTACAAATTTGGAGCGCGATTGGTCGGGAGTTTACACTGGCTACTAATCAAGTAGATTTTGCACAGAGTCGTTCGTTTAATTTGTCTTTTACCAATGCTGATAATAAACCGGAGATTCCATTAATCATTCACCGTGCACCGCTAGGAACGCATGAGCGATTTATTGGTTTCTTATTGGAACACTATGCTGGGAAATTGCCCTTATGGTTAGCGCCTTTGCAAGTGAAACTCTTACCGATCTCGGATAAGTATATGGACTACACTAAAGAAGTGCATGCGCAACTTCGCAAAGCTGGAATTCGTGCGGAGATTGATTCTCGTGCGGAGAAGGTGGGTCGTAAGATTCGCGATGCGGAATTGTCTCGGGTGCCTTATATGTTTATTGTAGGGGAGAAGGAGCAAAATGATAAGACGGTTTCGGTACGAGTGCAAGGTCAGGGTGAAGAGGGTGAAGGTGATTTGGGGGCTGTGGCTGTGGAGGAGATTATTGCTGATATGGTTGGAAAGATAGCGGAACGCTCCGCGTCTTAATGTTGAATTTTTAATTCTTAGTTTTTAATGGATTGCCATTTGGGTAAAGCCTTCTTTCACCATTCGTACTGTCATTCCGGAACCCGCCTGCCGGACGGGCAGGTTTTGTAAGGAACGCACAAAATATCCGGAATCCTCGACAATAAACCGTTGTGCTCAAGAGCCATTTAGTTTACTAGCTCGGGTTCTTCTTTTGGCTTGATCCAAAAGAAGCAAAAAATCAAGACTAGGAAGAAATGACTAAAAATTTGCTGCTTCGGCTAAAACAATTCAGACTCGCGCTCGACTTTCTTATAGCTTAGAATTCCTGTGCGCTCAAACAGTGGATTGCTTCTTTACGGCTTTGAAGCTTAATTTTCTTAACGCTATTCTTTCCGAGGCCGTTCTCATTTATCATACATATTGAATCTAGTAAGTTACAGATTCCCCTCCTAAGGAGGGGTGCAGGGGTGGGTTATTCGAGGGCAGCTTTTAGTTGTCCTTTTTTTGTTGACCTCGTGTTTTCCACCCCGAATTGCACTTCTTGCAATCCACCCCTCCGAAGGGAGGGGAATTAATGGAGTACTAGCTCAGATTGTTTTGTGTCAAAATTGAATCTTGTGTCGTGTGATTCCCCTCCTTGTGGAGGGGATGAGGGGTGGGCTGTTCAAATGCTGCTTCAATCGTGGGGGAGTAGAATTTGAGTGCTACTCTAGTTGGTTTACTAGCTCGCGTTTACTTTTTGTCTTGAAACAAAAAGTAACAAAAAATTCAAGACTTTCACAAGGCGAACCACGCTAAGGCGTGGACAAAAAAAGTGTCGCTGCATGCTCTCTTTCTCCCTTTGGTCGAAACGCAATTCCGCTCCATTTTTTCTTTCGCTTTGTGAAAAGTCGGTTCCTTCGAAAAATTATGTTATATACCCAAGGCTTGGAAAGAATAGCTAAAAATTAAACTCCAAGCCTAAAGTAATCTAAACTCGCGCCAAAATTTCTTATTAAATTTAAGAACCCATGCGCTCAAACAGTGGATTGCTTCTTTACGGCTTCGAAGCTTAATTTTCTTAACCACACTAGAGGTGGCAAGCTGCTATTCTTTCCGAGGCCAGTCGATTTCTAAAAATTGCCATTTGCAAACAACTTGAATCTAGTAAATAACAGATTTTCCTTGGATACCTGTCATGCTGTAAGCGGGAGAGGGGCAAATTTTCACGAAGTATAAATAGGGGTTAAGCATTCGAGGGTGAGTATCAATATTTACATTCTATTAATCACAATCAATTTGCATTCTCAAATATTGTAAACGTTGAAATCCGTTGTAAATTTGCCCGAACCTTTTTTTATATTATGACAGAATTAGTAGTTCCAGAAATAGGAGAGAGTATCACCGAAGTAACACTGGCCGAATGGAAAGTAGCGGAAGGTGATTATGTCAAACGTGATCAAATCATCTGTGAGTTTGAAAGTGAAAAAGCAACACTTGATTTTCCGAGTGATGTGGCGGGTACCATTACGTTTGTAGCAGCGCAAGATGATGATTTAGATATAGGAGCGGTGGTTTGTAAAATAGACGAATCGGCCGAAGCTCCTGCCGAAGGTTCTGGAGAAAATACTGAAAAGAAAAATGCGTCTAATGAGAAAAAGGCTGCTAAAGAAGATGATACTCCTAAGAAGCCTGAAAAGGAAAAAGCTGTTGTAGAAAATGCTTTAAAAAAAGCTAAAAAAGAAATAGACGGAGGAAAGAATAAAGCGAAAAAAACAGAGCAAGCCGAACAATTAGTAGAACTTGTTGTGCCAGTAATTGGTGAAAGTATTAAGGAGGTGACGCTTTCTGAATGGAAAGTTTCTGAAGGTGATTACGTAAAACGTGATCAGATAATTTGTGAGTTTGAAAGTGAAAAAGCAACGCTTGATTTTCCGAGCGAACAAGCCGGTACAATTAGCTTTGTTGCCGAAGAAGGACAAGATTTGGAGATAGGTGCTGTAGTAGCAAAAATTAATGTGAACGCTGAAGCACCTCAAGAAACTGAAAGTGATGATGCACCAACAAAAGAGGACGCTAAAGAAAATAAGATAGAACCAGCCACGGACAATGTAGAATTTGACAAAGGCAATTTAGAACAGTCTGATAAGAAAGCAACACCAGTGGCCAATCAAATGATGGCTGATAAAAAGGTCGATGCGAATAAAGTTTCTGGTACAGGTTCGGATGGTAGAATTACAAAGAGCGATGTATTACAATTTTTAGAAGGGCCAATTGATAATTCGAAGGATCCATTTACGCGGGACGAAAGTCGTAAGAAAATGAGTAAGCTTCGGCGTACCATAAGCAAGCGATTAGTTGAAGCAAAAAATACAACGGCTATGCTTACTACGTTTAACGAAGTAGATATGGGTCCGATAAAAGATTTGCGCGCTCAGTACAAAGAAGAGTTTAAAGAGAAGCATGGCATAGGCCTTGGATTTATGAGTTTCTTTACTCGTGCAGTGGCGATTGCCTTGCAAGAGTGGCCGAGTGTAAATGCCTACATTGATGGGAATGAGATTATTTATCATGACTATGTCGATATTTCTATTGCGGTTTCTGCGCCGAAAGGGTTAGTAGTACCGGTGATACGAAATGCTGAAAGCTTAACGATGGACGGTATTGAAAAAGAAGTAAAGCGTTTGGCTCTAAAAGCTCGAGAAAATAAATTAGAATTAGCAGAAATGCAAGGTGGAACATTTACCCTTACGAATGGTGGTGTGTTTGGTTCTTTACTGAGTACGCCCATAATCAATATGCCCCAATCAGCCATATTAGGAATGCATAAAATCGAGGATCGACCTATGGCAGTTAATGGCGAGGTCGTAATACGCCCTATGATGTATTTAGCGCTAAGCTATGACCATAGAATTATAGATGGTCGAGAAAGTGTTGGCTTTTTAGTGCGTGTAAAAGAACTTTTAGAAGATCCTACAAAAATGATTGCGGCTAAGCCAGTGAATCAGGTCTTATTAGACCTTTAATATTATATTATTTTAATATAAAGACGGCTCATTAACATTTGTATAAAATATTGAAAATGAATAGTTTAAGCCCGTTCATTTTTTGATAAATAGTATTTTCGGCACTATTTTTGCCTTACTTATTAGCAATTAAAGATCGCTAAATTAACACATAAATAAAAACGGAATTCATGGGTAAAAAAAACCATACGCAAGCTTTATTTGACAATGAGCGAACTAATGCTGTTGAAGTCAATGATAATGCGGTGCCAAAGCTACACAACATAAATACGGATAAAACTTTTTTGCAATACGCCAACAAAAGTTTGCCTTTAAATAAGAAAAAATCGCGTGCCGGATTAACGGCGTATTCTGGTGCGTTTCTAGATAAGCAAAAAATACACCTATTAAGAAGATTGACTTTTGGTAGCAAATTGTCTGACCTAGCAGGGATTACTACAAGCAATTCTTCTAATGCTGTGGACGATATGTTGTCGAAGGCAGCAGTGGCTCCAAGTCCTCCTGTGAATTTTTACGAGAATTTTTATCAAGATAGCTCTCAAGTGCCTTATGGACAAACATGGGTAGGAGCTACACGCTACATGAGTTCTACTCGTGCATGGAGAATTTATTCTTTAAAATCTTGGTGGTTACAAAATATGTTTGACCAAGATGCTACAATCGAAGAGAAAATGATCTTATTCCTACACAGTCATTATCCTATTGAAATGTATAATTCTAGTGGTAGACCTAATTTTCACTATCAATACCTCGATTTATTACGCACGCATTGTTTAGGAAACCTAAAAGATTTTGTAAAAGCCTTAAGTATAGATGGAGCTATGTTATGGTATCTTAACGGACGGTTGAATACTAAAACGGCTCCTGATGAAAATTACGCTCGTGAGTTACAAGAGCTATTTACCGTAGGAACGGCTGGAGCTACTTATACGGAAACTGACGTAATTACAGCCGCTAAGGTTCTTACAGGTTGGCGTACTCGTGAACCCACCGTTAATAATCCCACTGTTCAATGGGAATCCTATTTCTTGGCGAGCCAGCATGATACTACAACGAAAACGTTTTCTAGCTATTACAACAATACATCGGTTAGTCCTGATAATACAAACTCTGCAGGTTATGGTGCTAACGAGGTGGATGATATGATTGACATGATTTTTACCCATGGTGCTCAGGATATTGCTAAGTTATTTGCACGAAGAATCTATAGATTCTTTGTTTATTATGATATAGATGCCGCTACGGAAAATAATATTATAGCCCCATTAGCGCAAACTTTAATAAATAGTAATTGGGAAATAAAACCCATGCTCAGTCAGTTGTTTAAAAGCGATCACTTTTTTGATTTGGCCAATATGGATTGTGCTATTAAATCTCCGGTCGATCATTTCATAAGTATGTACAAAAACTTAAACTTTGAAATACCACCAAATGCCACCGTTGAAGAGCGTTATTTATTTTTCCATAGACTTAGTCAAAATTATTTACGTTTAAATGGTCAATCTATTGGAGATCCGCCGAATGTAAGCGGATGGCCAGCGCATTACCAAGTACCGTTCTTTGATCAAATTTGGATCAATACAGATACTATGCCGAAGCGGCTATCCTACACCGACTACTTTCTGCGTAGCGCAGGGGTTTATGTGAAATCAGGCGTGTCTTATAAAATAGATTTTGTAAAATTGGTGGAAGACATTGATGCTTCCTTGAGCTCTCCCAATTCTGTTGACGATCCAGTCACTTTAGTAGACGAGGCGGTCAAATTGTTTTTAGCCTTAGATCTTTCTACTACATCTAAGGATTATTACAAGGCAATATTACTTTCAGGTCAGAGTTCTAATTATTATTGGACTTTTGCTTGGAACGATTATAAGGCTAATCCAAATAATGCTAGTTTACGCAATATAGTTGAAACAAGATTGAGAAGTATGTTTAATGAAATGCTTCGTTTACCAGAACACATACTTTCATAAAATAGAAAAAAAATAAAGATGAAAAGAAGAGACTTTTTAAAAATGACAGCTGCCGCATCGGCCGGTATAGCCGTTTCTGGTACACCTGTTTCTGCCTTGGGTCAAGATTCAGTTTTTGGCAATTGGCTCAAAGGACGAGCTACGAACGGAAACATCATGGTATTTATTCTTATGGCGGGCGGTAATGATGGATTAAATACCTTAATCCCCTTAGATCGTTATGCAGAGTTGAATAATGCACGACCTAATCTAGTAATACCGGCCAGCGATGTACTCAGTCTTTCTGGTCAGGCCAATACAGGGCTTCACCCTTCAATGACGGGTATGCAAAGTATGTTTAATGCGGGAGAGTTAAATATAATTCAAGGGGTTAGTTATCCTAATAATAACTATTCTCACTTTAGAGCAACCGATATTTATATGAGTGGCTCGGAAGCAAATGTGAACGAACCAACGGGCTGGCTGGGTAGAACCATTGAAAGCCAGCTGCCTGGTGCGCCACAAGCCTACCCGAATTCAACTTTTTCAGATCCCTTAGCAATAGAAATTGGCTCATCGGCTTCTCTCTTCTTATCAGGAGTGAATGGAACGAACGGAATGTCTATTAGTTCGATTAGTAGTTTTTACAATATTGTAAATAACACTGTTGATCCAGCCCCTAACACAAAAGCGGGGAATGAATTGACATTCTTACGCTACATTAGCCAACAAACGAATGCTTATAATCAGGTGATTCAATCAGCGGCTAATATGGGTAGTAATTTAGCTACTTACCCGACCAGCAGTTTGGCGAATCAATTAAAAATCGTTGCGAATTTAATTTCGGGTGGTTTGCAAACTCCGTTTTACATTGTTAGACAAGGAGGATATGATACTCACTTTACTCAAGTAGATAATGATCCGAAAGTAGGACGTCATGCAAATCTTTTAGGAGATTTGAGTGGAGCGATTAGTGCCTTCCAAACTGATTTAAAAATGTTAGGAAAAGACAATAATGTGGCTGGTATGACGATTTCAGAATTCGGTAGACGAATTATTGAAAATGCTAGTGTAGGTACAGATCACGGTAAGGCCGGTCCGGCTTTTGTGTTTGGTAAACATGTAAACCCAACCGTATTAGGAACAAGTCCTGTGCTTCCTATGAATGCAACCGTAAGCGATCAAGTGCCAATGCAGCATGATTTTAAAGATGTTTATGCTTCCGTTCTAGACGATTGGATGGGAATGACACAGTCAGAATCTCAAACGGTATTGAATCAGAATGTAAATGTTCAACCTGTATTCTGTCCGAATACTTCATTAGTAGCACTAAATAACCCATGCTTCAATGCCTCTTTACCCGTTGATGAGTATACTTATTTTACAGCAGTTTCTGACGGTTGTGCGAATAAACTAACGTGGGGCACACGAGATGAGAAAAATCTTATTCAATTTGATATCGAAAGAAGTAAAAACGGTGTTGATTTCGAACGAATAGGGACTGTGGATGCTCGAAACGATGAAGAAAATAATTATGAATTTAGCGATTGGGATTTAAGTAGCTCAGACCCTAAGTATTTCTACAGGTTCAAAGCGGTAGATTCTGATGGTAAATTTTCGTATTCTATTACCCGTACTGTTGTGAACGAATGTAATAAGCAAGAATTCCTAGCTAGCATTTATCCGAATCCTACTCAGCAAGAATTGAATCTTATTTTAAATACTCATGAAGAAATTCAAATTGGTTTAGAGGTAGTTTCCATAAGTGGGCGTGTGGTTCAGAAAGAGTCATTTTTATTAGATGAAGGACGGTCACAACAAAGATTTGATATAGGATCTTTACCCAAAGGAGTATACGTCGCTAAAATTATGAACCTAGATAATAGAACTAAATTGGCTGACATAAAGTTCATTAAAAACTAAGACAATTTAGATAAAGTACAAAAGGCACTTGCTATTTAGTAAGTGCTTTTTTTATACAGTGAAACCTCTTAAAAAGTATTCTACGTGCATTTTCTTTTTACCAGCAAGCTGTAGGGTCTTGACATAAATCCAACCATCATTACAAGCTATTCTTAAAAAAGTTTTATTGTCAGTTTCTATGCTGCCGGCTTCATGAGTATGAGCTTCCGTTTTATAAAAACTATCAAAAACTTTTAGCTTTTTGTCATGTAGGATTGTGTAAGCTGCTGGGTACGGACTGAGTCCTCTAATAAGATTGTGAATTACGCGCGCATTGTTGCTCCAATCGATTTTACAATCTTCTTTGAAAATTTTTGGAGCCACTTTGTCTTTCGTGCTAAAAGTTTGTTCAGTCGGATCTAAGTTTTCTGCGAGTAAGCAGTCCAAGGTTTCGCAAATAAGATTTCCTCCTAGTAAGGCCAATCGGTCATGAAGACTTCCCGCTGTTTCGTTATCAGAAATCTTTATTTCTTTTTTTAGCAAAATGTCACCGGTGTCAATTTTCTGTTTGAGTTGAAAAGTGGTTACTCCTGTCTTTGTCTCGCCGTTTATGATAGCCCAATTGATTGGAGCGGCTCCGCGATAGTCTGGAAGTAGAGAAGCATGAATGTTGATAGTACCTAAAGGAGGCATGGCCCACACAAGTTGCGGAAGCATTCGAAAGGCAACTACAACTTGAATATCTGCTTTGAAACTCTTTAATTCATCAAGAAACTCAGTAGACTTAAGGTTAGGAGGTTGTAGTACCGGTATGTTATTTTTAAGGCCAAATTCTTTTACAGCAGATGCCTGAAGTTTCATGCCTCTTCCACTTTTTTTGTCAACATTGGTAACAACACCTACCACATTAAAGTCATTTTGCAACAGTGCATCCAAAACAGTAACTGCAAAAGTGGGCGTTCCTAAAAAAACAATGCGAAGCTTCTTTTTATTTTTCATATTGAGCATGTAAAAATAATAGCTTAATTTAGTATCTCACCGAAGAACTAGAAAAATGTCATGGGGGATACTAATGAATTATTAAATGAAATTAAGGCGAAAAACGAAAGCTCGCTTCTGACTATAACTGATGTAGTTGCCAATACGTATGTAGGCAAAATTAGTCTTGCCTTTAACGCAGGAGCAGCGGTGCTACTAGAGTATTTATTGTATGCTGTATCATTGTGTGTCGTAATTTTTATTTTTGTGATGGAAAAAATTACCCCCTTTCATATTTTTCGTCAGATGAGAGAGAGTGATTCTGTTCATGAATTGATGAATGTACACGAGATCACCAACTTAATATTTACGAGTAAAATTATTTTAGGCTTACTAGCCTTGTTTATTTTTATCTGTGCCTACCTACTCAGAAAAAATAGAAAGTATAAAAGCAATATTCAGTATTCGATAGGGTCCTTGAAAGAAGTGGAATCCAATCTTACAGATAATATTAAACAGATTACAGATATACAAGTGGCCACCGATAAGGTGTTAGAAGCAGCCGTTCATGTTGCGAATGAGGCCAAACTGTAAAATAAAAAGCCCTCACCAATGGTGAGGGCTTCCTTTAATTGTATAAAAAATTAATCTTAAAACTATTAACTAAGCCAATTTGGCTATATGCTTAGCTGCCTGAGATTTTAAGTTGGCTGCTTTGTTTTTGTGAATGATTCCTCTTTTAGAAAGTTTATCAATCATTGACGAAAGAGTAGGTAACATTTCCATTGCTTCTTTCTTATCCAATTCTACATATTTTCGGAATGTATTGCGCATAGTTTTGGCATAGTATCTATTATGATCTCTACGCTTGATGCTTTTTCTTGCCGATTTTTTGGTTGCTGAATGATTCGCCATGTCTTTAAAATTGGAATGCAAATTTATGTGATTTTTATATAAAACCAACACTTCCACACTAAAAATATGTAAAAATTAGTTTTACCGCTATGCGTTTCATCGGTTACCATTTAGGGCTTAACTTCGCTTGATAGCCCATAATAGTAGCTTCTAATGAAAGATTTTTCGTTTCTCACGAACCAACACCCTCAATATATTGAAAACCTGTATCAGGACTTTGTAAAAGATTCAGAATCTGTTGACCCAGAATTTAAGAAATTCTTCCAAGGGTTTGATTTTGCTATATCCAATGGCAGCGAGCCAGCATCGAATACGGTACAATCTAATGGTGCCGCGTCCAGCCTTTCTGCAGGGGATAACGTACAATGGGACAAAGAATTTGCTGTTTTTAAAATGATTCGTGCTTATAGAAAGCGAGCACATTTAATTTCAAATACGAATCCGATTCGAACCAGAAAGGATAGAAATGCCAGTGTGGCTATTGAAAATTTTGGACTAAGTGAAGTAGATTTAAAAAAAGAGTTTCATGCCGGTTCTTTTTTAGGGATAGGAAAATCCTTGTTAGCAGACATTATTCAAAAGCTAAATGATATTTATACGGGTACTGTAGGTATAGAGTATACTTATATCAATAATGAAGATGTTTGCCAGTGGGTAGAAAAAGAGTTTGAGAAGGCAATGACCACGGATTTGGTCATTGAAAAAAAACGCCGGATATTAGAAAAATTGAATGAAAGTGTAATATTTGAAAAATTCTTACATACCAAATACGTTGGTCAAAAACGGTTCTCATTGGAAGGTGGAGAAAGTACGATTGCTGGCTTAGATGCTATAATTAATGAAGCTGGAGAAAATGACGTACAAGAAGTTGTTATTGGTATGGCGCATCGCGGTCGACTCAATGTGTTGGCCAACACCTTACAGAAAACATACAAGCAAATTTTTAGTGAATTTGAAGGAATTATGCCCGAGGATACCACAATGGGAAGTGGCGATGTAAAATATCATTTGGGTTTTCGCTCTAACGTAAAAACCTTGCACGATAAGGAAGTTAATATTCAAATTGCTCCCAATCCGTCACACTTGGAATGTGTAAACCCTGTAGTGCAAGGCTTCGCAAGAGCGAAAGCGGATACGCTTTATGATAGTGATTACGATAAAATATTGCCGATACTGATTCACGGCGATGCGGCTATTGCTGGACAAGGTGTCGTTTATGAAGTTTTGCAAATGAGCAAACTCAAAGGGTATTATACAGGTGGGAGTATTCATTTTGTAATCAATAACCAAATAGGATTTACTACTGACTTTGACGATGCTCGCTCAGCTGATTATTGCACAAGTGCGGCATCAATGATTCAAGCACCAGTTTTTCATGTCAACGGTGATGATACTGAGGCGGTAGTAAAGGTTTGTGAGTTAGCCTTGCGATTTAGACAGAAGTTTAATAGTGATGTATTTATAGATTTAGTAAGTTATAGAAAGTGGGGACATAATGAAGGTGATGATCCAAAATTTACACAACCTCAGTTATACGACCTTATCGGGAAACATAAAAACCCTAGAGAATTGTATGTTGAGAACCTAATGAAACAAGGTCTTGTAGATAAGGTGGAAGCTAAAAAACTTGAGGAAGAATTTTGGGCACAATTGCAAGAACGTTTGGATGAAGTAAAGCAAGAACCATTGCAATATATAAGACAAAAACCAGAAATTGCTTGGGGTGACTTGAAAAAAGCGAAACCAGAAGACTTTTATGAAAGTCCGGATACGTCGGTGGAACCTAATATATTTAAAAATGTGTTTGATTCAATCATGAACTTGCCCGACGGATTTGATGCGTTGCGCAAAATTGATAAATTGCTTAAAAATAAAATTAAACTTTACGAAGATGAGCAAAAATTAGATTGGGCATCTGGTGAGCTGATGGCCTACGCTACCTTATTAAATGAAGGGTATAATGTGCGTATGAGCGGTCAGGATGTCAAACGAGGTACGTTTAGCCACAGACACTCGGTGGTGCGTGATCAGAAAAAACAGGAGTCTTACAATCGATTAAATCATATAAACGAAGAACAAGGCGAGTTTAAAATTTACAACTCACTACTCAGCGAGTTTGCAGTGCTTGGTTTTGAGTATGGGTATGGATTGGCCGACCCACATGCTCTTACAATTTGGGAAGCGCAGTTTGGAGATTTTTTCAACGGTGCTCAAGTTATTGTGGATCAATATATCACGAGTGCAGAAACCAAATGGGGTAAGAATAATGGACTGGTGATGTTGCTTCCGCATGGTTTTGAAGGACAAGGTCCTGAACATTCTAGCGGGCGAATTGAGCGATTTTTACAGGCGTGCTCGGAGCTCAATATTATTGTCACGAATTGTACAACGGCTGCTAATTTTTTCCACGCTTTGCGTCGTCAACTAAAGTTCAATTTTAGAAAACCATTAGTAAATTTTTCGCCGAAAGCGAATCTGCGTTTGGATAAAGCCTATTCTCATATATCTGAATTTACTGAAGGTCGATTTAAAGAGGTGATTGATGATTCGTACACCGCTACTCCATCTGGGGTAAAGCGTGTTTTGCTGTGCTCTGGCAAAATCTATTTTGATCTTTTAAAAAAGCAACAAAGCGACGAACGAAAAGACATTGCTATTATCCGAGTTGAGCAACTTTACCCATTCCCTCAAAATCAAATTGACGCCGTGCGTAAGAAGTATGCAGCCGCTCAATTTGTGTGGGTACAGGAAGAACCCTATAATATGGGTTCTGTTGCCTTTTTAAAATTACGTTTAGACGCTAAATTTAATATTGGATATTTAGCAAGAGCGGCTTCTGCGGCTACTGCAACTGGATATGCTAAGCAACACGCCGCTGAGCAAAAAGCAATCATTGAGCAAGCGTTCACTCTAAAATAATGTGAACCAAACTAACTAAACTGAAAGTGACGGAATACGCTTTTATAGTTTCGGAGTGAATGGATATTCGGGAAACTGATGACTCCATGAGTCCTGCATGGTATTGTAAACTTTTATTTCTTTTCCATTGGTCAAAACTAAATAGCTAACTTTTAGTTGACTATTATACGCTACTATTTGTTGAATAGTATTGGCGTTTAGTTTCTCAGTTTCGGATTTACATTCCACCAACAGCCAAGGTTGATCTTGTAGATAGACCACAATATCATATCGTTTTTTTAAGGTGCCAATTTTTATTTGCTTTTCAATTGAAAATAATGAAGCTGGGTAGTCCTTTTTTTCTAACAAATAATGAATGATTTGCTGGCGTACCCATTCCTCAGGAGTCAAAATGACATCTTTTTTTCGGATACAATCGTAGATGTATTCTTTTCCATCTTTGAAAGACTGGCGCATGGTTCAAAATTAAGTCTTATACCGCACATGAATAGTTTAGCCGCCTATATTTAAGAAAAATAGAGCGGAACAATTCTATGGCGGCATCCAACATTGTAAAATTTTTAAACCCTTTAGTCTTTAAAGAATTACATTGTTGTTATTTTCAAAGCTCAAAACAACTGGAATGAAAAAGCTCTTTCGAAAAAAAAGTATTTCTCAAATTTTAGCAGATGTAAAAACAGGTTATGGAGATGGCGAGTCTCATGGGATGAACAAGGTTCTGGGAGTTCGGGATATTACTTTTTTAGGAATGGCTGCTATTATAGGGGCCGGTATTTTTAGTACCGTAGGTTCAGCTTGTGCTGATGGTGGACCGGCTATCATTTTTCTCTTTATTGCTATTGCGGTTGCTTGCGGATTTTCTGCCTTGTGCTATGCAGAAATGGCTTCGCGCATTCCGGTAAGTGGTAGCGCCTATACTTATACGTATGCCACATTTGGCGAACTCATAGCATGGATCATTGGTTGGGATTTGATTATGGAATACGCCATTGGCAATGTAACCGTTGCTATATCGTGGAGTGGGAATTTTACTACTTTTCTAGAGCAGCTGGGCATTCATGTGCCTGGTTTTTTATCACACGGATATTTAGAGGTGAAAAAAGTAGCAGCAGAGTTTACAGCAGCTACTAGTTCTGGTGCGGAAATCACAGAGTATATGCAACAAATGAATGGAATCTGGGAAAGTGCGCCTACTATTGGATCGATGCCTTTTATTCTCAATCTTCCCGCTTTTTTTATTACGGTTCTTATTACGGCGGTCGTTTATATCGGAATCAAGGAAAGTAGAAGCGCTGCAAATGGAATGGTCATTTTTAAAGTGTTGGTTGTTATTCTTATCATCATATTAGGTTTCTTTTATGTTCGTCCTGAAAACTGGTCGCCGTTTGCACCGAACGGTGCGAGTGGTGTCTTAAAAGGAGTCGCTGCAGTATTTTTTGCCTATATAGGTTTTGATGCCTTGGCTACAGTGGCGGAGGAGTGCAAAAACCCACAAAGGGATTTGCCCAAGGGAATGATCAATTCTTTAATTGTAGCGACGGTGTTGTACATATTAATTGCTTTAGCATTAACTGGAATGGTCAACTATTCTGAATTAAATAATGAAGCCTTTTTAGCCAACGCATTTTTATCACGTGGTATTGATTGGATAGGAGGTATTATAGCGTTTAGTGCTCTCATTGCCACGGCTAGTGTAATGTTGGTCTTTCAAATTGGTCAACCACGAATTTGGATGAGTATGAGTCGTGATGGATTGTTACCTAAACGATTTTCAAAGATTCATAGACGATATAAGACACCATCGTTTGCTACAATTATTACAGGCATACTGGTAGGAGTACCTTCCTTATTCATGGATGCTGACTCTGTAACAGATATGTGTAGCATTGGAACTTTATTTGCCTTTGCGCTAGTTTGTGGAGGAATCGTAATTCTTCATACAAAAAAAGACGCAGAGCGCCCTAAATTTAAAGTGCCGTATGTATCGGCTCGTTACGTTCTGCCTATATTGAGTCTTGTGATTTTTACTTTGCTTTATTATACAAGAAATGATGAAGGATCTCTTTTATTTGAATTATCAGCGACTAATGCTAATTGGATGGAACAAATACCAAGTTTGGTATTTTACGTTTCTTTAATTGTTCTTTCCATAGTTTCGTTTACGAAAAAATTATCGCTCATACCTATGTTGGGTATGTTGTTTTGCCTGTATTTTTTGAGTACACTTGGCACTACGAATTGGCTACGTTTTATTATCTGGTTAGCTATTGGCGTGCTAATTTATTTTTTGTATAGCAAAAAGAATAGTAAGCTTAATTAGCCAGAATAAGTTCTGAAGTTTCGGACTGTTCAATAATTGAATCTATAATTTTTTGACTAGGAACTAAGGGCTTACTGTTTTCAATTAAACGTAAACTCTCTTTTAATTCATCTAACTCCTTAGTTAGTGCAGAATTGGCTGCTAGTTCTTTTTCAATATTTGCTTTTAGATTAGGTTCTACCTCGTCGAATAGATAGGCCACTAGTTGGTCGGAGTATATATGTTTCATTTGTTGACATTTGATTTTATAACGTCAGTTTGAGTTTTATATTATATATTCGCCACCTATTAACAATTGTGCAACATTTTTGATTTTGCTCTTGGCAAGTAGCAACAATATTGATATGTTTTACCTACTGCATTCAGTCGTGGTAAAGGGTAGAATATATTTTACTTTTTACTTTTTTTGTTTTTCTTCTTAGGCCGAATTAATCGCGTCAAATCATAGCGTATGGCTACATCTATTACGTGAAGCCCCGATGTCTCAAAGAAAAATTCTTGCTGATAGAAATATTCTATAGAATATTTCCATCTTTTCTTCTCATAAGATATTGAGGTGCCTGTTCGAATCCTGTAGGGGTGAAAGCCCTTGTGGTTTTGGCTAATAAACGGTTCAGTATAGAGTTGAGCAGCCCATCGTTTAGTAAGTTTTCGACTTAATTTGATTTTATTTCTCCATACGTATTGTGGTTTATAGGAGCTGAGATAATCACCATCAAAGTAGTTAATATCGTGTTGGAGTAAGGTACGAAATTCAAGTTTTGTTTTTCTATATATTTTTTTGTCTGCACTGATTGCTGCTCTGAATCGGTGCTCATCTTGTTTGTTGTTAGTTATAAATCTATAATACAACTGATAATTTAACCATTTCAAAACTTTTCGGTCATAAGAAAATGAGAAGTTCGATCGTCTAAATTGAGTCATATTGTCTTTAAGATCTAATCGATAACTAAAATCGACATTTGATTTTTTATTGATACGATAGCGTAGTTCCAGATTGGTCCGTTGTCCTAAGTCCATAGATTGTCCCATCAGCAAAGAGCTAAGTAAAACCAATACACCTGTAATGAACCATTTAGTCATTTGAAGATCTTGTTTCAACAATTTTCCGATTTTCATTATCACGTGCATAGTAATACGCCAGGATATTGGCAGTATCTCGTAAGAAGTTTACATTATTAATCTCCACACGATGGATAGGAAGCCCCGTTCTGTCTTGCAAATCATTTATCATTTCCTCTCGTCTTTCTGGTTGAATTAAATCAATTCGTTCATATATAATTTCTTTAACGTTCTCGTGCTTCAGCCCCATGTACTTATCCAGGAAAAGGGTTAGGATTAGTATTGTGACATTACAGGCCAGAATTACATAAAAGTTTCCGTCGGTCTCGGCGAGTGCATTGACCAGCCCAAGAGCTACACAGGTGAAGAAGTATCCCATCTCTTTTATCGGAACTGTCACCGTCCTGTATCGAATAATAGAAAATATAGCAAACAGTCCAAACGCAAAACCTATTTTGATTTTAGTTGAGCCTAGTAATAGGCAAATAATAAAAATTAAAATATTAAATAGGAAAAAGGTAAAAAGGTAATCTTTATTTTTATGTGTTGTGTAGTAAATAAGCCGCACCAAAATAAATACTGCTAAAATATTGATACCAAAACGAATGATAATTTCCCAATATTCAAATTGATCTCCAGCACCTGCTTTAATCATTTTATCTACTACGGCTTCAATTTTATTGATGCTGTCTTTTAAGGCTTTCGCTGTTTTAAACACTTTATCCTGCATTGGCTAATTCTATTTTTTTAAGTTTCAGAAGGGTCTCTTTAAATTTATTTTTTTTCAAATCTCTTTCGAGCATAGCGATACCAATAGCATATTTACTAAAGCTTGCCGGGCGGATTCTATGTTTTTTCAAAGTCTTAATGGTGTGACTATAATTATTGGTTTTTCCTTGCTTTACTTCGATGATTGACAAAAATGGTTTTTTAATTATTTGTCTCTCATTGAAAAAACGAATGTCCGTATCAATTGTTATTCGTTCTGTGAAGGCCTTATTACATAGCGTAATTCTATGAAAGGAATTACTCATTTTCAATTCAAGCTTCTCACCATTGTAACGCTTGTTTTCGATCATCTCATATTCGTGCTCACCTAGAAAATCGGGTAGTGTTTCAATTTCTTTTCTTATTTTATTGGTACGCGTTCCAAATTCTTTATGTTTTATCTCAAAAAATGAAAGATCAGTATCTACATATGATCGCGTTCTAACTTTCAAACGATTGATGTAACCATTATGGTGGTGTTGATAAAATTTAAAATCATGCGTATCATAATAATGAGTCAGGTATTCAAATTTTCTTTGCTTATTGATTTCTAAGATGCTTTGCTGTGATTGTAAGTCTTGTAAAATCAGCGGTAGGCAGGATGCAGGTAATATATACTTAGAATCTACTCTTTGTAATAAGCGTACTTGATTCAATCCTTCTAACGATATGGAATCAAATGTTTCAATGGTATCAGAAAGACTCTCCATTAAATTTCAATATTGAAATCTTCTAGTTCGTAATCTCCTTTTCTTTCGTCAATCGTTACTTTTTGAATGACTAGCGAGTCATTGTTAGTGCATTTGTCACAGTCAGTAAATGTCCAAATAAGATAATCGCCTTTGCGTAGCTTATCAAATTTGTAGGCACCATTATTATCAGTTCGTACCTCATCTAATACTTCACCGTTCCCTTCTACCGCTATCACTACTTTCATATTTGCGGTGTAACCTTCGGCCTCTATATCAGTTGTATTGGGTTTGAAATCTTTGGCATACACTTTACCGCTAACAACAGATAAGCCTCCAAAGCCAGCTTCTTTTTTGCAAGATGCAAAAATAAAAAGGCTTAAAGAAGCGACTAATAACAATGATTTCGTCATAAATGATTTTTTTTACCGATTAGACGATAAATATACTAAATTCATTCCTTCGTATAAAAGAAATGCTTGCTTAGCTATTGAGAAGTACTCGTATTTTTTTTAAGGGTAAAAACTCTGGACAGGTTAAACCCAAATTGGAACTCCCCTTTGCTCCAATCTTGTAAGGTTTCAGCAATAAATGCTTTTTCGTTCATTCCTCTTGCATTCGTGAAATGTAATTGGAATACGTGACCACCAGTTTCAATATCTACTCCCACCGAAATAGGCATAAGATTATAGCCAGATCGTGCGCCAGACAAAATGGGGTAAGTATCGAGTACTAGGGCCGTTCGTTTTGATATCTTAGCTCGGCCACCAACACCGAGAGCAACTATATCATTTTTATCGGCTGCTGTTTCTACTAAGTTTTTATGAACGTACGTAGGAGATAGTTGCAAACTAAAATTTTCATTCATTTTTCTACCAATTAAAATTTGCCCGTAATACCCCATGCGATTTTCAAAATCATCGAAGGCAGCGTTTGAAAAAGGAAGGGTTCTAAGAGTAGTTCCTCCAATGGCGATTACAGATACTGGAATATTTTTTATACCGGTTTGTTGTTGGACAATTCTATATTTCAAAAAACCATCTAGTTCCTTTAAAAATGTACTTCTTCCGATTCCGATGGTCATATTTTTAGTTAATCCATAATCAAAACTCATTCGCATAGAGGCTTGATCTAAACCAAATAAATCTTTTACTCCATTTTTTACTAATCCAAAACGATGCAATATTCTAAAATCGAGAACTCCTGCACCCAGCATTTCGATAGAATGACCATTAATGACTCTCGTCGACTTAAATGCATTATTTACATATTGAATGCTTGGCTCCGCATCTCCCATAAGGTCATCAAGTTCATCGGTTGTTTGGGCAAATAGGCTACCTGATGTAAATAGCAAGAGTATTAATAAATTTTTCATAGATTGGGTAGTGGGCGATGGTTTACAATTTCTTGAGAGAAGCCTCGAGCGAAATTTTTACGTCTTTCGCAATCTTACTTTTAACAGCGCTTGGTATTTTTATATTATAGTCAGCTAGTAATACTTTAAAAGTTGAACTAAGAGTTGGAGTACCTTCCTTTACAATAATAAACCCAGATTGAGAAACTGGCTTTGTTATACCATGTATAGAAAGCTTCCCCGAAACGCGTACTGGGTATTTCCCATCCTTTTTAAAGTTTACTTTATCTAGACCTTTTACTGTTCCATTAAATTTTGACTTTGGAAATTTATCACTCTCTAAATAGTTTTCGTTGAAATGTTCTTGCATTAGTTTTTTATCAAAAACAAAGCTTTTAATTAAAACTGAAAACTTCAGCTTATTAGTTTCAGTGTTCAATAGTACTCCCACAGCCCGGTTGTGCGCTTCTATTTTTTCCATAGTGGCATCGGAGTAAAAGCTAATTTTTCCTGTTCGAGTAAAGTATTTATCAGCCGACGCTGTAAATGAGCATAAAACTATTAAAGACAGTGTAATTATATTTTTCATATTTATTTATTTTGAATTCCTGTTGCGCAATTTTTCATTTGAATTGTTCGACCCATCATATCATCAAAGTCATGACCTGCAAGAGTGCCTACAATTTCGACAAAATGACCTTTAGAAAGTTTACGCATGCTAGCTAAGTGTCTGTTATCGGCTTGACATATCAAAATATTCAATTCATCTTGACCAAGTGTTACTGTATGGCCTGTTTCATCACCTTCACTCGTTAAGACGAT
>Ga0209187_1001239_pt1 | contig 31657 bp, 27 predicted proteins | sample BantaG_FD_187430 | JGI IMG/M metagenome (GOLD analysis project Ga0209187, IMG submission 187430) | Marine algal microbial communities from Bantry Bay, Ireland - BantryBay_4 metaG (SPAdes) (version 2) | ecosystem: Host-associated > Algae > Red algae > Unclassified | place: Bantry Bay, Ireland...
GTGAAATTTTTTCGAGTACGAGGCGGAGGTTATTCAGCATAGCCGTAGCTACGCTGGATGTTCTCCAACAAAGTAATCGGACAAATTTCGCCAAATGAACTTATCATAATTAGTTTGACTTACTACTTAGGTTCCATTTATTTTTTATTGCGTTCTTGGATGACGTTTTGGAGGACTTCTTTGGCAGTTATTTGTGTATGATGTCCAGCTTTGTAGGCATCATATCCGGCTTGCAAGGCAGCCTTCAGTGTTGCCTTTTTCTCGTCTTGCTCTTGCAATAATCGCAAGGCTTCACGTACTACTTCGCTCGTACTATTGTACAAACCAGAATCCACTTTTGTTTTTATAAAATCTTCTAATCTTGGACTTAGTGATACATTCATAACCTAAAGATAAGGTTTATAGCAAAAAATAGCAAATATTGTTATTGATAATAAACATTTTATTCCAACCAACCAATCACCGACTATTCTTCTTCCGATACTGCTTCTTATATTTTTTTTGCATTAGGGTTTCGTAGCGTATTTTATTATTCACCTTTTTATTGGCGGGCAGTTTTTCATGGAAGGCGTCGCCGGAGGATTTATGCTGTTTGGCTTTATGATTATTAAAAGGAACAATATCTTTAGGAATTTCAAGGTCGATAAGTTCCTCTGAGACCACCAAGCCTTCGGGGGCTTCGCGCATGGCGATTTCGATATTCATCAGGTTTTCTATGGCTTCTTTATTTTGCTGTTCTTTTTCGGAGACAAAAGAAATCGCAACCCCTTTTTTCTCGGCTCTACCTGTACGTCCGATACGATGCACGTAGCTCTCGGCGACATCCGACAAATCGAAATTAATAACATGCGTCACCTGCGAAACATCCAAGCCCCTCGCGATAACATCCGTAGCGATGATAAACCGATAAGTGCCATCCTGAAAAGCATTTACCGTACTAAATCTATTATTTTGAGACTTAGAAGAATGAATCACGCCGAGCTGTTCCCGAAAGTTAGGTTCCATTCTTTCATACAATGCATTTGCCATTTTTTTCGTCCCTACAAACACCAATACTTTCGACAAACCCTCATCCGTATCCAGCAACAACTTGAGCAAATTCGCCTTCGTATTAAAATTATTCGCAGCATAAGCGTACTGCTCTATATTCTCCAATGCCGCACCCGACGGCGCCGCTTCTATCTTCTCGTAATAACTCGTATAATTATTAATAATCGCTTCCACCTCTTCCGGCATCGTCGCTGAAAACATCAGATTTTGCCTCTTAGTGGGCAAAAATTCGATGATATTATTCAGTTGCGTTCTAAACCCCAGATTCAGCATCTCATCGACTTCATCTATGATCAATCGTTTGATTTTTTTGGTTTTCAATGCGCCTTTCAGCATCAAGTCAAGTAGACGCCCCGGCGTACCCACCACCACATCAACCCCGGCTTCCACGGCGGCTATCTGCGGTACAATATTCGCGCCGCCATACACACCGACCACTTCGAGGCTCAGGTAAGTCGATAATTTTTTCACCTCTTCCACCACTTGCGCCACCAGTTCACGCGTCGGCACCATAACCAATATTTGCGGAGCAGGAGAAGTCGTAAACTTCCACAACATCAAACTCGGCAACAAATAAGCAAACGTCTTTCCCGTCCCCGTTTGTGCAATACCGACCACATCCCTACCCGCCATAATAGGCGAAAAAACCTTATGCTGTATCGGCGTAGGCGAAGTGATCCCTATATCGTTGATAGCACGACGCAAACTCTTACTCAACTTTAAATCTTGAAATGTCATACCACAAAGATACGCTTAATTTGTGTATTTGTGATTTGTAATTCGTTGATTCGTGTATAACAAATTGCACTTTTGGGCATTAAGATTCGGGTAGTGTCGATAGACAGGTTAAGTCGGTCACGCCTATCAGCGTTGATGCTTAATTTGAAAATATTATTCAAAAGACGGAAGGATTGACAGAGAAGTATAATGTGAATTATTGAGAATATTAATCCCAATGCGTTCACCTAAGCTGGACTTTGGACATTAGGTAACTGGGAAATTGGGTAATTAGGCTAACGGAAGCATAATTCGCTATTTATCAGTATAATAAAAATTGTAATAAAGTTAATTTAAAATAAAATGCAAATCAACGTAAATTATTGATAATGAGCAATTTAACATCTTCACAGGTAGATTTATAAATATCCAAAAATGGTTTGTGATATTCATTTACAAATAAGGTCTCGTACCCGTCGTCTGCTCAAATCCTAAATCAAAGAATCCGGCACCTGCAAAGAAAGAGAAATTCCAATTTTTAGCCCGTCTTCATGGTTATTTATCATCCAAATTATTTTAGCTGTGTTACAAATCTGCAAAAAAATGTCTGACTATGCGAACTAAGAGAGATAGATTCGTAAATTCGTGATTAAATATATGAGTACAACTACCTACAACATAAAACTTCCTCAATTTGAAGGACCTTTTGACTTGTTGCTCTTCTTTATTGAACGCGATGAGTTGGATATTTACAATATTCCGATTGCGAAATTGACCGATGATTTCTTGGAGTACATTCGTCAAATGGAGGCATTGAACATTGACCTCGCGAGTGAGTTTATATTGGTGGCGGCTACTTTGATGCGTATTAAGGCAAAATTGCTGATACCCCGAAAAGAACTTGATGAGGAAGGTAATGAGGTGGACCCGCGTGAAGAGCTTGTTCGGCGACTTTTGGAGTACAAACGCTATAAAAGTGTCTTAGATGATTTGCGAAAATTGGAGGAAGTTCGTGCAGGTCGGGAAGGACGCGCCAACATCAGCAAAGAACTTCGCGGTATTGCAACAAAAGCACTCGTGGATGCCGAGTTGGAGTCCTTGACGATGTTTAAATTGCTCAAAACATTCGAGCGAATACTCACTCGATTTGAGTATGAAAATAGAGAGGTCATTCATAAAGTCGTCAAATATAATTATACGATAGCCGAGGAACGGGAGAAGATTTTGGTAGAAGTAAAAAAACGTGAAAAATCCGATTTTCATTATATTTTTAATGAAAAAAGATGTGAAAACAGGATGCACGCCATTTTTATATTTCTTGCGCTCCTCGAACTACTCCAATTGAGAGATGTCGGAATCATAGCCGGCGAAGGCATCAATAATTTTTGGATTACAGGCACGGTGGATGAGTGAGTGAGTGAATTTTGAATGAGTGAATGAGTGAATTTTGAATGAATGAATGAGTGAATTTTGAATGAATGAATGAGTGAATTTTGAATGAGTGAATTTTGAATGAATGAATGCTCCCTGCTAAATGCTAAATAATAAATGATAAATGACAATCAACCTTTGATAGAACCTGACGAACATGTAGATGAATCCGCCCTGACAGAAAAGGAACAGGACATGCTCAATTCTGTCCGATTTAGCCGGATTGTCTTACCGATGCTCTTGGGCTTAGGCGTAGTCGGATATATGATGTGGCGGTCTTTTCAGCAGGAAAATCTACCGGAACTCAATTGGACGATTACCACAGTTGCGCTGCTGTTGCTGTGTGTTTTTCTATTGGGACTTCGGCACATCGCTTATGCCATTCGCTTGCGAGTGATCACGGAAGGCGAGTTCAGTTGGCGGAAGTGCATTGAGTTGATATTCATTTGGGAATTTAGCTCTGCTATCACGCCTACGAGTGTGGGTGGGTCGGGTGTTGCGTTATTCGTACTTTCACAAGAAAAATTACCCGCCGGAAAAATCGCTGCGATTATTTTTTACACTATTATTCTGGATACAGTTTTTTTTGTAATCGGCTTGCCGATACTATTCATGTTTTTGGGCTATCCGATGATTTTTCCGGAAGGAGATGCTGGTGGATCCGTAATTACCAATTCGTTTTTTGTTTCTTACATACTGATGATTATCTATGGCAGTCTTTTTTTCTACGGCGTTTTTGTCAGCCCAAATAGAATCAAACAGTTTCTTGCTTGGCTCACATCATGGAAATGGCTCAAAAGATTTCAGGAAAAAGCCGTTACGCTCGGTGAAGATATGGTACTGACTTCTGGCGAAATCAAAACCAAACCACTGTCTTACCATATACTGGCTTTTGGCTCTACGGCAGCAGCATGGAGCATCCGATTTGGACTCGTGATGATACTAATGATTGCATTTGTTCCATCGGTCAAAGAAGGATTCGGTTGGGCGCAACAAACACTGCTTTACGGCAGACTCGAAGCCATGTACGTCGTGTTGGCATTGAGTCCTACGCCTGGCGGTACGGGCATTGCGGAGGCGGCTTTTGGTCCGTTTTTACGTGATTTTATCGTGGATAGTAATGGACAATACGCCGCAGGAATGGCAGTTTTAATTGCATTTATTTGGCGATTGCTGACCTATTATTTTTACCTTTTGGCAGGAACGGTCATTGTACCCAATTGGATACGCGGAGTCGTCAATGAGCGAATTCGTAAAAGAAAAGCGAAGACTGTGTAGTGATTGTATAATTGTGGGATTGTATTGATTGTTGTCTATTACATTGCAATATAACCATTCAATAATTCATAATCAATTTTTATCAAAAATAATAATTCATAACATTTCGTTATTTTAATAAAATAAAAAAACGGAATTGACCATTAATTGGGCAGCACTGGGGTGCAGGACAAATTTTTAATCTGCCTCGTACCGACGACTTTAGCCGTCGCGGGAAGTACCGAGCCATTTGACGGCTAAAGTCGTCAGTACAGTGGCATTTCAAAATAAAATTAAAAATTTGTCCTGCACCCAGCACTGTTAAGTGCAACATATAGGTAGCTTTTTTGGGATGAAAATTTGTTTTGAGTGCCTCTATGTACTCTATATTACGAACCTAAAGGCTCGTTTGAAGTATTTTTATTGAAAAACTCTACCAATATTCGACCTCTAACGAGGTCATATAACATTTTGCCCAATTAATGGTTAATTCCGTAACAATTTCACCATCATACAATTTTCACAATTACACTATCAAGATGAACATCAATTTTAAAGAAAAAAAAGCCTTAGTTCGTGTAGATTTTAATGTCCCATTGAATGGCAAATTTGAAATCACGGACGATACACGCATACGTGCAGCCTTGCCTACGATTCAACACCTTTTAAAGGAAGGTGCTGCGGTCATTTTGATGTCTCATCTGGGTCGCCCACAAAAAAAACTCAATGATGACGGCAGTCTTAATCGCAAAAAATTTACCCTCGAACATCTTGTTGCTCATCTGTCCGATTTATTGGACATAAAAGTTCGTTTTTGTCCCGAAACAATCGGTGAACAAGCCTCGCAAATGTCCGATTCACTCCAATCCGGCGAAGTACTTTTACTCGAAAATACTCGTTTTGAAAAAGGAGAAAAAAAGGGTGACGAGACATTTGCCCGCCAACTTGCTGCGCTTGCGGATGTCTATGTCAATGATGCTTTCGGAACGGCTCACCGCGCTCATGCTTCGACGACTACGGTTGCCGATTTTTTTGATAAAGACCATAAATGTTTTGGTTTTTTATTGGAAAGTGAATTAAAAAATGCCAACCGTGTGCTTAATAATCCAGCACGCCCCCTGACGGCTATTGTTGGTGGAGCGAAGGTGTCGGATAAAATTTCATTTTTAGAAAAACTAATAGAACTTGCTGATAATGTGATAGTTGGCGGCGGCATGGCATACACGTTTATACGCGCACAAGGTGGCAACACAGGCAAGTCACTCGTGGAAGAAGACAAAATAACACTCGCTGCCGAGCTACTCGAAAAAGCAAAGGCGAGCAATACACGCTTGTTGTTGCCCAAAGACTCAATTATTGCCGATGCTTTCGATGCGAACGCCAATACCAAGGCTGTCCAAACTGCCAATATTCCCGACGAATGGATGGGCTTGGACATCGGTACGCAAGCTCGAAGTGATTTTTCGGAAGTCATCAAAGCCTCGAAAACCATTCTCTGGAACGGACCGATGGGCGTGTTTGAAATGTCGGCTTTTGCCGAAGGTACAAAAGCCATTGCGCTGGCATTGGCGGAAGCCACCAAAGCAGGTGCTTTTTCGCTCGTTGGTGGTGGCGATTCGGTGGCGGCAGTCAATCAATTGGGCTTGGCAGATGAAGTCAGTTATGTCTCCACAGGCGGTGGCGCAATGTTGGAATTATTGGAAGGTAAAACGCTGCCTGGTGTGGCGGCGATTACAGGTTAAGCACCTAAAATATCCAATAAAAACGCTCGCGTAGAAGGATTCTTTTCTCCTTCAATTTCCTTTATCAATACTGTCTTTGCAGCTTTATCATGCGGATTGAGTTGTATTATTTTTCGAGATAATTTTATGATATTCAAATAATTAGCGCGATGTAGATTGTTGATTTTTTTTCTACGAATAAAAGTTTCAAAACTATTCAAATGTGCGTCGAGGGCTTCGTACTCTTCGAGTTCGAGGTAAATTTTCAATAATAAATTACGAGCATTTAAATTAAGAAATACATCATCGAATTTGACTTGATGCAATTGTGAAATGGCTTTGTCATGCTGCTTTTTTCCATAATACAGACAGGCTAAATTATAAGAAAAACTATCCTTACGATACCTCCGCTCCAGTTTTGATTCGTATTCATAAATGAAGCCTTCCACCCATTCAAATTCTTTTAACATCAAACCAGCCGTCACGATATTTTTATACGTCCACCGCGATAAAAAGCCATTTTCCAGAAAAGCGTCTTGCGTCAATCCGACTTTGTACAAATCAAGTAATTCGTGCAAAAAATCAAGGTCTTCTTTTTTGTTATTTTGGCGGATGCAGTGGTTAATGGACAAGGTGTAAATTTCCTTCAATTCTACCTGCGAAAAGCCTGTACCGTAACGAATAATTCCGGCTTTAAGCTGCCGAAAATGCTCCTCATTTTGTGTGCCTTTGAGTGTACAATAACTATGATAATACAGATTAATCGAAGGAATCTCCAACAAGTCCGGTTGCGCTTCGATATGCTTCAAAATATCCGATAACAACAAAAAATTATAGTCCTTTTCTGCCACCCGCTCGTGTGTGAGCATGATACATGCCTGTCGCAAAGTCTCTGCAATAAAAAAGTGATTGATGGCATCGTGCCATGCCTGCAGGTCGCGTTCCCCTTGTCGGTTTTCTTCCAATAAAAATTGATATTCCTCTGCATGGAGTAGCGATTGGCGAAACTGTATTGTTGTGTTGTATGAAAGCTTTTTTTGTTGTGCACGGCGCGCATTTTTGAGGGTTTGTTGAAACGGTTTGGCGAGTTTTCGGTGGCGATAGCTTTGTGCGAGGTAGATATTTTGTGCCATATCGTCTTGTTGGTATCGTTCCATAGCAAGGAACCCTTCCACCTGCCGGAGCAAGCCGGACATGATAAGACGCAATTCTACATCTTTATACGCTTGATTGGGAAACAGCTTTTTGTATGTGTGTTTTTTATCCAGTACTGCCACATCATTTGCCCGTAAAGCTGCCGCGATATGCTCGTATAACTGCATTACGCCCCTGCGTTTATCGAAGTACGGCGAGGCGAGATATTTACTCAATGCCTTCATTTCCCGTTCTGATAGCGATTTTAATACTTCAATTAATTGGCTTTTTTTCATTTAAAAAGTAAATTTTTTGTACAAAAAATATTTTAAAATGCTGATAATCAATTTTTTATTAAAAAATTATTATCTATATTTTGTACAAATTTAGTTTATTGTTTTTGTAATAGTAAATGAAATGGCGGACTTTTGTAGCATGAAAGATTATAACACAATACAAAACTCATTAATTCATTTCAAATAAAAAAAATATACGATTATGAAAAAATGTATTATAACTACAATTACGCTTTGCATACTAGTCCTAAACGGTGTATCGGCACAATGTCCAAATTATGACATCTGGTTGGCAAATCAACAAGAAGTGGACGATTTTGCAGATATCTATCCAGATTGCACGGAATTATTAGGCGATTTGGTAATACGTAAACCTTCGCAGACCACTCTGTATATTAATGATTTAAGTCCACTTAGTCAGATTACTTCAGTGGCAGGTAGTTTGCATATTTTGGATAATGATAGTTTGGTGGGCTTAATGGGATTGGAAAATATCGCTTCCGTTGGCGTGCATTTGCGAATATGGAGCAATGATAGACTTGTTGATTTGAGTGGATTGAATAATCTCACTACGACTGGAACTGTCATCGGAAACAGGTTAGAAATTCAGGATAATAATGCCTTGTTAAATTTAAACGGACTAAATAATCTTACTTCATGTGGTGGTCAACTGTATATCATAAATAATGCAAATCTAATCTCTCTGAATGGATTAGAAAGCCTCAATTCAAGTAAAGATTTGAGCATACGCAATAATGATAATTTGGTTGACTTGAGTGCTTTGAGTAATTTGACATCACTCGGCGGACATTCATTAGACATTCGAGATAATGCAAGTTTAGTCAGTTTGAACGGATTGGATAATATTATCTCAATAGCGGACTCTATGAGCATCTCCGACAACCCAAATCTCTCCGTATGCCATGTAGAAAGTATTTGCAACCACATCATAAATGGAAATAGTCCTTATATAGGAAACAATGCTTCGGGCTGTAACAGTACCGATGAAATTATCACTAATTGTTCTTCGATATGGGAGGGCTATGTACAAGGCAATATATATTTGGATGAGAATACCAATTGCCAACAAGACCTTGATGAACCTAACGTAAACGACTGGCTCATAAAAATTGAGGGCGAAGGCATCATTGAGTACGCATACACTTACGACGGTGGGAATTACATCCAACCTTTGGACGCGGGAGCATATAAGGTGACCGCAGTGCCGCCTAACGCCTTGTGGGAGGCTATCTGCCCCAATAAAGCGATAGCTATACTAACTGACCAAAACCCAACTGATGTGATTGATTTCGGAGCGAGTACATCAACTTTTTGCCCATTCCTCGAAATAGATATTACCACGCCCAATCTTCGTCGTTGCTTTACTAACCAATACTACGTTCGCTACTGTAATTCGGGTACGGCTATCGCCGAAAATGCTTACGTAGAAGTCCAACTCGACCCGTTTTTTACTTATGAAAACTCCTCTATTGTAGCCACTGATTTGGGCGAAAATCTGTATGCTTTTGATTTGGGAAATATTGGTATCGGTGAATGTGATAATTTTCAAATTGAAGTGTATGTAGATTGTGATTCGACGGTAATTGGTCAAACGCATTGTATGGAAGCACATATTTTTCCTGATTCGATATGCACTCCTATTGACCCTTTGTGGGATGAATCGAGCATCGTGGTCAATGCTGAATGTTTGGGCGATTCTATTGAATTTACCATTAAAAATATCGGTTCAGGTGATATGTCCGATTCGTTGGAATATATGGTCATTGAAGAAGATTTGATTTGGCATAAAGAAATGTTTCAGTTGGATAGTGGCGATAGTTTCAAACTTTTAAAACCTGCAAACGGCGAGTATTACCGTATAGAAGCCCAGCAATCGCCTAGACATCCCGGTAATAGTATGCCTTCCGTTTTTGTGGAAGGCTGCGGTACTGACGACAATGAAGAATTTAGTCTTGGCTTCGTGAATTATTATGTTTTGGATGAAGGCAATACCTTTGTTTCGATTGATTGTCAGGAAAACGTGGGTTCGTATGACCCGAATGATAAACAAGCCTTTCCTGTCGGTGTCGGCGACCAACATTATATCACAAACAACACGGATTTGGAGTATATGATTCGCTTTCAAAATACGGGAACAGGCACCGCTTTCAACATCGTGATACGCGATACGATTAGCCCTCATTTGAATATTGAAACCTTACGTCCGGGCGTAGCGAGTCATTCCTATACCTTTGATATTGAAGGGGCAAATGTAGCAGTTTTTACTTTTGAAAATATCATGTTGCCGGATAGCAATGTCAATGAAGTAACTTCACACGGTTTTGTCAAGTTTAATATTCAACAGCAAGCCAACAATCCTGTCGGAACAGTCTTGGAAAACAAAGCAAGTATTTATTTTGACTTCAATACGCCCATCATCACAAATGCCATAACACATACGATAGATGAAAATTATTTCACCAATAATGTCTCAATTGTCACTCCGCCGGAGGTAGATGAGGCAGGTATTTCGGTCAATGTCTTTCCGAATCCATTTGGTGAATATACGATCTTTGAAATAGAAGGTAATACAAGCCATGAACTACGATTGAGTCTTTATGATATGATGGGACGCGAAGTCCTACAGCAACATACTATACATCAACAATACATCAAATTATACAAAAACAATCTTCCATCAGGCATTTATGTATTTAGACTGACGGATGAAAAACAGGCTTTAGCTACAGGAAAGTTGGTCATCGAATAAGAATTGAAAGAGTGTGTAAAACATTAGGGGCAATTATATGTAAAGGTGCAGAGCACTAAGGCAAACGCATGAAAATTTAATTTTGATAAAAATACTATATTTGTCAGTATGACAAAGAAAAAGATATTCAAAAACGATAAGAAATTTATCAAACAATGTACTAAGTACACTGTTTCACAAATTTATTTACTTTTTTGAGTATTTCTTTTAAAATAACTCTTCCCCAAAAAACTCCTTAAATACAGTAAGTATTCGCGTCATTTTTGGGTCGATTCATTTCAAAATAAATGTCAAAAACGATAAGAAATTTGATAAACAATGTACTAAGGTCGAAGATCCTCGCGTGATAAACAAATGCGATTACCTCTTGGGAGATATTTTATTCATAGCCCTTTATACCTTACTTTCTAATGGAGAGGATTTTGCGGACATGGAAGAGTTTGGTCTTCAGCGTATAGGTTGGTTGAAAACAAAGATAGAACTTCCTAATGGGATTCCTTCGCATGATACCTTTAATAGAGTGGCTCAACTCCATATTTTACGGGAATCGTATATGTATTAATTTTAACTTTGGGAGATATGCTTACTCGTCGGACATTTTGTAAATGTTCGACGACTTGTACTGCCACCAAAATTATTATTCAAGAACAAATTTCAGCACTTTTTAATAAATAAATAATTATCAAATATTATTCCCGTAGAATGTGAAGTTGAACCTAATGAACTTTATAGAGTGCTGATTATAATAATTTTATATCCTTTGTTTTCTTTTTCGTTAGTTCGATTTTAGTGCCTTTAGTGCGCTGCGTGGTTCAAAATGTTGTTAGTTTATTTTTATCCAACTACTTACCATCATAAATTCATAAAATGAGGTTGTACTTTTTCTTAATATTTATTGTGTTCATTGCCTGCAATGAAGAAAGTCCTTATTCGCCACCGATATCTGGTTATTATGGTGATCATGTTATTCTTGCGTACAATGAATCAAGCAAAGAGTTTTCCGGTATTTATCAAACAAATATCAATGCGAATGGAGAACCTGCGGATAGCTGTTATTTTTATTTTGTCGGCAAATTTGCGGGAGAGAAAACCAACGTAATTAGCTGGCGTATCGGACATCGCTTGGGAGAAATTTTTGGAATAATGACGATGAAAGACTCAGTGTCTTTTGACCTTTCTTTTGAAAAAAATCACATCAATTGTACCCTTCAGCAAGGTGTAAAAGAGACCTATATTTTGAATAAAAAAACAGATTGGAGATACATTCGTACTGTGAAAGCCAACGCTGCTTCACTTTACACGTTACCCAATAGTAGTCCTTTAGATACACTACTAAAGAAAGGCGAAATTCTAAAAATTATTGATAAGGAGATTGATTGGGTACAAACTTCACGAGGTTGGATGCGTGAGGAAGATTTGATACGATTTCCGGGATGAGGCTAAACTTGAGCCGTCATTTCATTACATACAAATTCTTCAATTCTCTTTTCGCTCATTCGGACATATTGATTATTAGTCAGGCATTTTAGTACATTCATAATATCGCCTATACCAATAAGTTTTTTGAGGAGCAATAGTTTTTTCTTTGCTTTAAGACATTCGCTGATGACCTTTTCAGCCTCTTCGTTATTGTTCAGAATAGAAGTGAGTTTGGGCATAGCACCAACACCATAATCTGGCGGATCCAATGACAGGTCTTCAAGAAAATGTATCGTTTGGGCTTGTGCAAATATCCTTTTTTCTAAAGAGCGTATATTATTATCAATATTTTTCATGAGCTGTTGCTCCAGTTTTTTTTGAATATCATTTTGCATAGTGTTCAGGTTTATGATAGAGAGACTCTAAAGGTATGGAATTAATATATAGGAGTCAATAAATTTGTGATTATAATAAATTACGAAAAACCATAAAATGAAGTCACGTTATATAGACTATGACTTACTTAAAAACCTAATAAAGAAATGTTTGCATATATTTAAATCAAAATAAGCAAGTCACAAATAACGCATCCAATTAGCATAGAATATCAATTTATTTACAGTGGTTTGCACAAACACATAAATGGAATTTACAATATTCTAATATATAGCGCATAAGAAACGGAACATCTTATTATTGGTCACACTATATTTAGCTCTTTTTCTTTTTATACTAACTGCATTGCCGTCTTAAGTACACTGTTTTATAAATTTATTTACATTTTTTGACGTTTATTTTGAAATGAATCGAATCAAAAATGACGCGAATACTCACTGTATTTAAGGATTTTTTGGTGAAGAGTCATTTTAAAAGAAATACTCAAAAAAGTAAATAAATTTGTGAAACAGTGTATTAAGTACCAAGTCAAAATTATCTTTAATCAATTTTGACTTGGTACTTATTTAAATTATTCATTCATAAAATCTCATTTTTTGGTCTTACATTTGCGAGACTTAGTATGATGAGTTTTCGTTTTAATATTCTCCTTTTCTTGCTCTTAATTGCACTCGTGTCATCTTGTCGCAAAGACCGTATTAGCATCCTCTTGGAAGAGCTATCAACTCCAACAAATGCGATTTTATACGACATTACCTTTACAGATATTGATACTGGCTATGTCGTAGGTGGTTTTCATTGGCAACACGGTGAGTGGCTGCGAACGATAGATGGTGGTGATACTTGGCGGTCGGATACTTTTGCCTATACAGCCATGCTGGGCATACATATTGGGAGTACAGGAAAGGCACTTGTAGTGGGTTTTGATGGCAACGCTCATTACAAAATCAATACTGCCTCGTCATGGCAAAACTATTATCCGCCTGAGCAAGAAACAATCAATGCCCTTGATTTTTATGATGAAAATACGGGCGTAGCCGTAGGCGGGAAAAATTTTGAATACGGTGTTATTTATCGCTTCAGCGATATGAAAGGCAGTGCTGATACCGTGTATTATCCGCTTAACCATGAATTGCGAGATGTGCAGTTTACAGACAAAAATACCGTACATACAGTTGGTTACGGCTATGTTGCACGCTCTTTGGATGGTGGTTTTACATGGCAAGCCAATAGCATACAAGGCGATTTTTTCTTTGCTCTTGACTTTCCGACATCCGAAGTGGGTTATGCCGTAGGTAGAAGCGGTACAATTATCAAAACAACCAATGCGGGAAAGGATTGGACAAAACTTCGTAATGGCAATAATTTATTTGTCAGTAATGAAAAATTCCGCGATGTTTTATTCAAAAATGAAGACGAAGGTTATATCATTGGGGATGCCGGTTTATTTTGGGTGACCCGCGATGGCGGTGATTCATGGGAAATTGTAGAAAACACGCCCGATGTGACTTTTAACCGTCTTTTTTATCAAAATGGACGAGGATATATCGCTGGCGAGGCAGGTAAAATTTATCGCTTCGCAGATTGATTGTTCCAATCGTCACTACTTTTATCAAAAAAAATTTTTAAAAATGTCATTATTATTCAAATATATTTCCTTCACAATCACCATCTTGCTCTATTGTTTTCATGCTAATGCCCAAACTGGATATGGTGCGCGTGTCGGTTTGAATTTTGCTAAATACAATCTCAACGAATCCATCGGAGGTGTCAACCTCAAGGTAAGTTCTAAAACTGGTTTACACACCGGGTTTTTCTACAATATTAGTAGTGGCAATATTTTTTCGATACAACCGGAAGTTAATTTTTCTAAGAAAGGTGTTCGGCAAGAAAGGGCGGACGGGGAAGTAATAAAGCGTAATTTTAACTATCTCGAATTGAATCTTATCGGTAAGACGACCATTGGCAATGAAAATATAAAAGGCTTTCTTAACCTCGGTCCGGGCTTTGGCTATCTGATGTCCGGCAAAGAAAAAAACAACTTTCTGGGAAATTCAAAGATTGATTTAGAAGCGCAAAATATCCGTCGATGGGATACGGTCATTCATATTGGATTGGGGGCGGCTGTTCGTCTGGGCTTTGAAAATGCCGTGTTTTTGGAAGGGCGGTATAGTTTGAGTGTTTCGGATTTGTACGACATAGAAGACAGCCTAAAGCCTGAATGGTACAAACCTGCTAATCACCGTGTATTCAGTCTGACCATTGGTTATATTTATTATTTGGATGGGTTTGAGATACAATAGAAAAACACCTCAAGCGATTTCCACCAATAAGGCATTTTTGACCATTTTGCCTTCTCTTTCACGGTCAACGACATTGGTCATGATGTCTTGTTCGATTTCTTTTTGTGCCAATTTCCACCAGTAAATTGCGGGGATGAGTTTGCCGGAATGTCGCTCTAAGCGATAAGCGAGTGATTTTCCGATGCTTTCTTTTCCATTCAAAATACGGCTCAATGTGGAGGGATTGATGCTGAGGTCGTGGGCGAGGTCTTTTTGTTTTTTATTGGTGATGTCTATGTATTGCTGGAGGAAATTGGCAATAGTATCCATACTTTCTTTTCTGCCTTCCATACAGTGTTTCATTCGATATTTTAGTCCTATCAATTGATATTTCATACGCTTTTCCGGTGAGGTATTGTTCCAATGTTCCATGCGAAGTCTGGCGAACTCCGCACGTTCTTCGGGTGTTTGTTCTTTGCCCGGAAAAACAAAAGATTCAACAATTTCTTCAAGTGTATATCTTTGCTTTAATTCTTCAAATTTTTTATCGTAATCCATTCAGCAATATACGAAAAGTTATTGACATTTTTTATCAATTTTTTATTAAGAAAACAAATTCAAGCCGTCTCCCGATAAACTATATTTTTCACCAATTTAGCTTCTTTCAATTTCGCGTCAGGATTATTTCGAATGTCTTGTTCGATTTCCTTTTGCGCCAATTTCCACCAGTAAATCGCAGGAATTAAGTCGCCCGAATGTCGCTCCAAACGATAGGCAAGTGCGAGAGTAAGGCGTTCTTTTTCATTGAGAATACGGCTCAATGTGGAGGGATTGATGCTGAGGTCGTCGGCGAGGTCTTTTTGTTTTTTATTGGTGATGTCTATGTATTGCCGGAGGAAATTGGCAGTAATATCCATACTTTCTTTTCTGCCTTCCATACAGTGTTTCATTCGATATTTTAGCCCCAATAGACGATTTTTCATGCGCTGTTCGGGCGTTTTACTGTTCCATAATTCCATACGAAGTTTTACAAACTCTGCGTGTTCTTCCGGGGTTGGTTTTTTTCCCGGAAAGACGAAAGATTCTGCGATTTCCTCTAAAGTCAATCTTTGTTTTAATTCCTCAAATTTTTTATCGTAATCCATTCAGCAATATACGAAAAATTATTGACATTTTTTGTCAATTTTTTATTAAGAAAACAAATTCAAGCCGTCTCCCGATAAACTATATTTTTCACCAATTTAGCTTCTTTCAATTTCGCGCCAGGATTATTTCGAATGTCTTGTTCGATTTCCTTTTGCGCCAATTTCCACCAGTAAATCGCAGGAATTAAGTCGCCCGAATGTCGCTCCAAACGATAGGCAAGTGCGAGAGTGGCGTTCTTTTTCATTGAGAATACGGTTGAGACGAGTTTTATGAATCCCCAAATCTTCTGCCAGTTGTTTTTGGTTTTTGCCCGTAACACGAAGGTAATCACGTAGATAAATGGCTACAGATTGCTCATTATCCAACAAATTACTTTCGATATACGCCTTCATTTGATAACAAATTTGCAACAGTCCTGCATAGATTTTTTGTTGTGGTGTACGACTTTGTAATTGCTTTTTTCTGAATGCCCACATTTCTTCGTCGGCAGCTTTTCTTTGCTCGACAGTGAGGTCGGCAGGGATGAAGAAAGACTCGGCGATTTCTTCGTCGGTGTATTTTTCTTTGAGTTTTTTGTATCTTTCTTCGTTAATCATAGTAGGAATGAAAATACGAAATTTAGCTGATGAAATCAATAGATTTTCAGTCTTTTTATCAATTTAACAATGGGAATTTATCAATAAATTCGAAGATGAAGATGTCACTTTTGGTATTAATTAAATTAAAGAGGCATAGAAAATATATACTTTTTATTTTTTTATAAATTAAAACATTGACAATCAAATTATTAACTCGTTATTTGTTTGTATTTCAACTACTTTATGAATACCCGTTCCATTCAAATCAGCATGAATTTCAACCTCGCCGTTTGATACAGTTCCACATTCCTCACATACATCTCCGTCACTTTTAAAAGTAAACTCCGTACCGTCAGGATATTGTTCTATTTCATCAGGATTATCTACGAAATGCTGGATTAAATCGAATGCTTTGTCTATATGTATTTTAGTTTGCTCGTCCATTATTTTTTGTTAATAATGGTAATTATTTCCAATATGGCAATTTCTAAATCAATCAATTCTTGCTCGGTTTTGTTTATTTTTTCTATGCGAGCAACCGAAGCATTTCCTTTAGAGATACTACTTCGATTATCGGCTTTAGGAACTGGTACAGTTAGTTCCTCCCAAATGGTAGTCAATTTCTTCTTCGAAGTTTCATAACAGTCTTCATTACCGCTCAAATATCCCTTATCCTTTGAAAATTTTAACGCTGCGTCTAAGCGTTTCCTGATTATCTTGAAATCCGATATTGTTTTGTTTAAATCAAGCTCACCAGCTTCAAGTTTATCAAGAATTGGCGTTAATTTACGATTGAGTTCATGTTTAAAACTATCAAAATGCTTTATCAAAACTTCTTTTTCTAACTTCTCTAAATCATTCCTCTTAGTCAATGTACGAGTTACATAAATAGCTAAAAGAACCGTTACTATCAATGTAATGATTTCAAAGGGATTGACCTCTATTGCAACAGAACTGCCAATTGAGAGCCCTGAATGCTTCTTCATCAATATACTACCCCACCACCCAGAAAGAACACCGAGTAGAGTAGCAATAGCAACAATGAAATAGTTTAGCTTATTTGGCATCTTTAATATATCCGATTATGTCATCTTCAAGGTAAGGTTCTTCTTCTGTGATTAATTTAATAGTTTTTAAAACATTGTTTATCCCATAATCTCTTGCCAAACCACCAAATACTTCTTCAAGCCATGAAGTACCGTATCCTATGGTTCCGTCAAGATTAACATATAATTTGAGATTATTATTCAGAGCGTTTTCGAATTTGGATATCATAAAATTTTCTCTGAATTCAATGCCGGAAAAGGAGCCTTCATCTTTGTATCGTGGACCGGGAGTTATTGTGAAGTCCTTTACGGATAATAATAATTGTCCTACATTGTCACCCATGGTAAATTTTCATTTGTTTGATTAAGTTCCCAATAGACGAATGTTCCATTGAGGGTTGATTTAAGTGTAATATATTGAGATTTTTCGACATTTGCAAAAACATCATTACTAATAACGTGTAAATTGCTTATTTGGTTTCTTTCAAGAACCTGTTTTATTCCCGGTAACCCTTTACCTCTAAAGTGTTGCCCTGTTACAGTCATGTGCACTTCTCCTTCTAAAAGAGCCCTCAAAAGTTCAGGATTTCCATGACTTGAGAAAAATTGCTTCAGTTTTTCAATTCTATTAGCCCATTTTTCAGCTTTGGGTTTCTTTTTCAAACTCTCAAAAATACCAATTCCATAATCTACAAACACGAAGGATACTTTTTTGTTTTGCTTATCATGATTAACGGATAGCCACCAGTGAGTGCTGCCTTCTTCCTCACTATTTGCATGATTATGAGTATTTTGCATTAATTCTATTAATATTCGATGTAAGCCCTTACAAGTTCTTTCAGAACCCCATATTGTTCTTGAAGACTCTGCCATAACTAAATAACTCAAGGCAGAATTTACTTTTTTATTTGCTCTCGTAAATATTTGATTAGGCTTGCCCAAAGTGTAGTCAACTTTATCTCCTACTGAACGGGAAAGATATCTAAAAAAACCTGAATCAACTAACAATCTGCCAAGTTCTTGATTTTTAGGAAAGTTTCCATTGAACTTTATCCCTTTTGCCTTGAATATAAACATGACGGAAACCAAAACAGTAACCGCTGAATAATCCAGATTGACAACTTTTTCCAGATTAACAAATGTTTTTTCTCTATCATTAAATAGTTTATCCAGTTTATCTATGAACTTTACTGTTTCTTCAGGATTTTCAATCATCGAAAAGTTCTCCGGTGCATTGACATGAGTATATGTTTTAACAATACTATCAGAAATAATTTTTTCCCGAGAGCGAATGTATCTAAAGCCCTTACTTTTACGTCTCCTACGTAGTCTGTTTTTTAGACGTTTCTTCGCAATTCTTGAATTGTGTCGTTTGTATTTGGGCGTTGTATATAATTTTTTCATTAATTATTATAATTTGTACATATTGTGCAAATTATATAAAGCTTGACTATGAGAAATTTAATAAAAACAATATCACAAATATAGAAAAAGCTCCACACTAAAAAGAATCCAGCTAAAAATATTTCCATTATTTGATTCAAAAAAATATTCTCTTTATCAAACCAGCCCCTTCGCCGCTTCAATCGCCCTATCCAAGCCACTCAAATCCTTCCCTCCGGCAGTTGCAAAAAACGGCTGACCGCCGCCGCCGCCTTTAATTTCTTTAGCGATGTCACGAATGATTTTACTCGCGTCGAGGTCACGACTTTCGACCAATTCCTTGCTGATGTAGAGCGTCAAATTTGGCTTGCCGCCGAGATTGGCACCAGCGACGAAAAAGAGGTTTTTCGAGTCGCGTCCTAAGTCGAAAGCGAGTTGTTTGATAGCGTCGGCGGAGTCGATTTCTACCTTGCCACCGATGAACTGTACGCCGTTGATGTCCTGTGCATTCGCGAGCAAATCTGCCTTAGCGATACGCGCTTGGAGTACGCCGAGTTTTTCGACTTGCTTTTTGAGCGACTTGTTTTCTTCCTGCAAATCCGATACGGTTTTCGCCATATTTTTCGGATTCTTAAACAAGCCTCTAATGTCGTTCAATTCGCTGATTTCTTTGTTGACGTAACTTTCGGCAGCATCAGCGGTGACGGCTTCTATGCGTCGCACGCCTGCGGCTACGGAAGTTTCTGTGGTGATTTTTAGTGCGCCGATTTTGCCTGTAAATGGTACGTGACAACCACCGCACAATTCGCGCGAATAGTCGGCATCGAACGTTATCATACGTACATTTTCGCCATATTTTTCGCCAAATAACATCATCGCTCCAGCCGCTTTTGCTTCGGCTATTGGGATGCTGCGGTCTTCGCCGAGTGCGATATTTTCGCGGATTCTTTTATTGGTAATTTGTTCAATTACAGAGAGTTGTTCGGGTGTTACTTTTTCAAAATGAGAAAAATCGAAACGCAAATATTTGTCATTCACCAACGAGCCCTTCTGCGCTACATGCTCGCCCAATACCTGCCGCAATGCGGCGTGTAATAGGTGCGTAGCCGAGTGATTATTTTCGGTCATAGACCGCTTACGAGCATTGACTTCTGCACGGACTGTCGCGCTAATGTCGGTAGGTAATTTTTTGATAAAATGAATAATTAAATCATTTTCACGCTGCGTATCTATCACGCCAATTCGTTCTTCTCCAAAAAATAAAAAGCCCGTATCGCCGACTTGCCCACCGCCTTCTGCATAGAAGGGTGTATTGTTTAAAACGACTTGGTATTGGTTTTTATCTTTTACCTTTACGGTTCTGTATTTCAAGACTTTAGCTTCGGCTTTCAGTTCGTCGTAACCTACAAAATTTACGTCCAGTTCATCCGACAAACTCATCCAATCACCGACTTGCTTGACGGCATCGGCTTTACCCATTGCTTTTTGTTCGTCCAATGCCCTGTCGAAGGTTTTTATATCAACTTTCCAGCCCCTTTCAGCCGCTAATAATTGTGTTAAATCTAAGGGAAAACCAAAGGTATCGTACAATTCAAATGCGGTGCGTCCGTCCACCACATTGTCTTTTGCTTTGACGGATTCAAAGCGTTTCAAACCAGATTCGAGGGTACGTAAAAACGATTTTTCCTCCTCCAAAATCACCTTTTGCACGAAGTCTTTTTGCGCTTCCAATTCGGGGAAAACATCCTTAAATTGCTCCGCTAATTGCGGCAATAATTTATACAATAAAGGTTCTTTTATATCCAAAAAAGAATAATAATACCGCACCGCACGACGCAAAATTCGTCGCACGACATAGCCCGCGCCATTATTGCTCGGCAACTGCCCGTCAGCAATCGTAAAGGAAGTCGCGCGAAGGTGGTCAGCCACTACGCGCATCGCAATATCTGACTTGGCATCGGACGAGTAGGAGAAGCCGTATGTTTTGCCGGAAGCTGTCTCTATCGCCTTAATGAGTGGCGTAAAAACATCGGTAGCGTAGTTGGATTGTTTGCCTTGCAAAGCCATACACAGACGCTCAAAACCCATTCCGGTATCAACGTGTTTGTTGGGTAATGGCTCCAGCGAGCGGTCGGCTTTTCGATTGTATTGAATGAATACCAAATTCCAAATTTCGATGACTTGCGGATGGTCGGCATTGACCAAATCACGCCCTGCAATCTTCTGACGGTCAGCATCTGAACGCAAATCGACGTGGATCTCCGAACACGGTCCGCAAGGTCCAGTTTCGCCCATTTCCCAGAAATTATCTTTGGCATCGAAGTCCAAAATATGGTCTTTCGGAAGGTATTGTTCCCAATAGCCAGCCGCCTCATTATCACGCTCCAAACCTACCGACGCATCGCCCTCAAATACGCTCGCGTACAAGCGGTCTTTGTCCAAGCCATATACATTGGTCAGCAAATCCCACGCCCAATCAATCGCCTCTTTTTTGAAGTAATCGCCAAATGACCAATTGCCCAACATCTCAAACATCGTATGGTGGTAACTATCGACCCCAACATCCTCTAAATCATTGTGTTTGCCCGATGCGCGAAGGCATTTTTGGGTGTCTGCCACACGCTTGTCGGTAGCGATTTTATTGCCCAAAAAATAATCTTTGAATTGCACCATGCCCGAATTATTGAACATCAATGTCGGGTCGTTTTTCAACACGATAGGCGCAGAAGGAACGATTTTATGTCCCTTCGATTCAAAGTAATCCAAAAATTGTCGTCGTATTTCAGCAGAAGTCATTAGTCGATTTTTGATTGTGTGATTTTTGATTGACCCCGTACTGACGACTTTAGCCGTCAGGTAATTTATCACGACGCGACGGCTAAAGTCGTCGGTACGGAGTGTGGCAAAGATAGGAAAAGGTGACGTTTATAAATACATTACCCAACCAAAAGATAATTGAAATACGTTTTCTTAGGAAAAAGAGTTCCGAGAATGTTTTTAAATCAATTTGCGATGAAAACTATTCGAATATTAATTGTTGTTAGCTTGTGTTTTATGTTTGCCAATAACTGTTTTGCAGAAGATTATCCTAATATAATCATTCACATAGATATATACGATACAAAATCAAGAGTACCTGTTAAGGCACAGTGTAAATTGATTACGGTATTTGAAACTAAAAAATGCCTTCCGTCATTCATGGATCCCACTGATGAATACTCTGACACTTTATCATTTACATCGCATGGTTCATTCAGATACATTTATCTCCATCACTTTAAAAGCTATCATTTAGAGGTAAGCCACCCAATGTATGGTGACACCATATTATCTGATAAATATACTGATTGTGAGCCATTTATAAGACTATCAATTGAATTGCAAAAATTGAAAAAAGAAAAAAAATGCAGAGGTATTAGGAACGTTTTGGAAGACATTAAACAAAGAAATCATGTTTTCATTGATAGTGTCTTAACATTCGGTGACAGTCTAAGGCTTGATTCTCAATATGTATTTTTTGAAGAATTACGTCGGTGTGCGAATGAAGATGAACTGAAATTTATGATGCGGCGTGACGATGTTCAAATTTTCGCTTTGGCTTGGAAAGCATTGACACTCAATAATCCAATTAAAAGATTGAAATGTATGAAAGAAAGGTGGATTGGGGCTTTGCCGCCTATATTACTGTATGATGGTTGTAAGTCTGTTGAAGTGGATTTGAAAAAATATATGATAATCGAATTTGAAAATATTATTATAGAAAACGATTTGAAAATACATCAATCCGAGTTAGATGAATACTATGAATACCGCAGAAGTAAATTTCATATTTTGCGAAAATAAATGGTGGGATTATCTAACCGATTCAAAAAGAAAGTGCGAAACTCCTTCATTTCCTTACGTGTTTAAACTGTCGCTACAACGCCCTCAAAAATCCGCTTCTCCGTCAGCACTTCAATCAGCGTAGTAAGTTCGTCTCCCTAATGTACACGAATATCTTTAGATTTATGATTTAAACCAATAAAAGCTAATATTTTTTCAAAAATTCAAATAATTCTATTTATTTATCTATTTTTAAGGTAATTTTATTTTAAGCAAAAATTAAACTGAAAAATGGACGAAATCAAGAAGCTATTTGACATCCCTTATTACCAACTAAAACATTGCCCACAACAAAAAGCGATTGGACACAAAACCGACTCCGGTTGGAAATTTTGGACAACACAAGAATTCGTAGATGATGCCAATCGCGTCAGTCGAGGTCTAATCAAACTTGGTGTGCAGCCCGGCGATAAAATCGCCTTGATTTCTTATAAAAATCGACCGGAATGGAATATCATGGATATTGGTTTGCAGCAAGTTGGCGCAATCGGTGTACCGGTATATCCCACTATTAGTCCGCGCGAATACGAGTATATTTTCAATGATGCCGAAGTCAAATATGCCTTTGTCAGTTGTCGTGTGCCAGGCGATTTGTTACAAAAAGTACGCCATGCCAAACCCAATATTGCTACACTCGAAGAGATTTATACCTTTGACAAAACGGAGGGTGCGCCATATTGGAAAGATATTTTTGAGGAAGGGGATATGAGCGAAGTAGAGCGAAGAAAAGCTGCGATTGACCCCGACCAACTGGCTACACTCATCTATACATCAGGTACTACGGGCAATCCGAAAGGAGTCATGCTTTCGCACAATAATATTTTAAGTAATGTAAAATCCGCTGGCCCGCGTCTGCCCTTAGACCCAGGTAATAAAGCATTGAGCTTCTTGCCTTTATGTCATATTTTTGAACGTACCGTTTCGTATATTTACATGGTAAATGGTGCAAATATTTACTACACAGGCACAGACAACCTCGGTGGCGAAACAGGCGATTTGCAAGGTGTAAAACCACATTTTTTCACCACAGTACCGCGTTTGTTGGAAAAGGTATATGAGAAAATTTATAATAAAGGATTGGACCTTACAGGTGCAAAGAAAAAGTTATTTTTCTGGGCATTGGATATGACCGATGACTATGAATACGACAAGACATACAGCGGAGTGCGTGGCATGAAAATGAAGATTGCCGACAAATTGATTTTCAGCAAATGGCGCGATGCTCTCGGTGGCAATATCAGAGGTATCGCAACCGGTGCAGCAGCCTGTCCGGCGAAGATGGCGCGAGTATTCTCGGCAGCGGGTGTGCCTATACGTGAGGGCTATGGCTTGACCGAAACCTCGCCTGTACTTACCTTGAGTCACTTTGATAAAGGTGGTGCATTGCTCGGTACGGTAGGAACGGTACTCGAAGGGGTGACCTTGAAAATTGACCCTTCGGACGGTGACTACCGCGAAGGCGAAGGCGAAATACTTGCCAAAGGACCGAACATCATGCAAGGCTACTATCGCAAGCCCGAAGCCACTGCTGCAGTGATGAAAGACGGTTGGTTTCATACAGGCGATATTGGCAAATTTGTAACAGGTAATAATGGTATTGAATACGTCAAAATCACCGGACGCAAAAAAGCATTACTCAAAACTTCGGGCGGCAAATACGTCGCACCCGAACCAATTGAAAAACGATTTACAGAAGATTTCTTGATTGGTCAAATGATGGTGGTTGGTGAAGGCAAGAAATTCGTTTCGGCGCTTATCGTACCCGCAGCCGAAGCCCTCAAAGATTGGTGCGACGACAACGATGTGCCTTGCGAACTACACCCAAGTCCGCACAACGAAACCTTACATTGCATCTCTGCCGAGACTTTGAAGAATGAAAAGGTAAGAGCGAAATTTGAGGAAATTATTAAAGCCATCAATCCTGAATTCAGCCATATCGAACAAATCAAAAAATTTGATTTGCTATGTGATCCGTGGGATGTTTCTACCGAAGAATTGACACCAACGATGAAAGTCAAAAGGCGCGTTATCAGGAAGAAATTTAAACCGCAGATTGATGCGATATATGACGTGTAGTTATTTTTGAAATTATTCTTTATAATATATTTTTAATATTTCAATCATCAAGCCTATTAAGGTCTTTAAAAACCTTAATAGGCTTTGTTTCTTTCAAAAAACATTATTAATACTATCAAAATATAGGGTAAACGCAAGAAAATTTTAGTTATGCGTAACTGATTGATTTTTGATTTTTAATTTTTCTGGAGACTCACTCGACGGACATTTTCAAAATGTCCGCCGACTCACACTTATGCTCTAATTTCAAAAATATACATTATAGAATTTTTCTTACGTTCACCCTAATCAAAATATAACTTTTCAATTGCCTTTATTATTTACAAAAAACATCAGCGAACAAACGCATATTGCCTTATGGACGATAAGTGAGGATGAACATTTTTTTATAAAAAAAATGACCTTAACTGATGCCGAAACCGAGCGACTCAATCACATCAAAGGTCGGCGACGACTGGAATGGTTGGCGGGGCGGTGGCTTATCCATGAAATGAGTGGCAAACCGGAACGGTTGATTTGTGAAGCAGATAAATATGGCAAACCACACCTGATCCATTCGCCTTTAGAAATGTCTTTGAGTCACTCCAATGAAGTGGCGGCAGCGATACTTTCGCCGCTCTCAGTCGGTATTGATATTCAGAAACTCGTCGCCAAAATTGAGCGTATTGCACACAAATATATGCGTCCTGAAGAGACTGCAAGTCTCGCAAATCATTCTATCGAACATCTCCACATTTACTGGGGCGCAAAGGAAGCGCTGTACAAAGCTTACGGACGACGCGAGTTGGATTTTAGGCAACACATTCTTATCGAACCCTTTGATTATCAACAAAATGGAATAACGACAGGACAGGTAATAAAAGGCGATTTTGAGGCAAATTACAAGATTTATTTTGAACAAATAGACGACTATATTCTCGTTTATGCCATCGAAGAAATGAGTGTTCCCTTATAATCCGTTCAACTCACATACCGTCATCCAAGCCATCATTCCGGTACTGAGTTTGAGTGCCGATTCGTCTATATCGAAAGTCGTGGTATGCACGGCAGAAGTGATACCTCTTGAGGCATTGCCCGTTCCCAAGCGATAAAAAACACCCGGAATCTCGTGTGAATAATAGGCAAAATCTTCAGCTGACATTCGTATCGGCAAATCGACGACATTTTCCGCTCCTGCGTAAGCAATGGCGTATTGCCGGATTTTTTCGGTCAACATTTCATCATTAATCAAAAAAGGATAACCTTTATTGATATGAAATTCGCAAGTCCCACCCATACTTTCTGCCATGAGTTCTGCCATTTTTTTCATTTGAATATGGGCTTCGGCACGCCACTTTTCATTCATTGCGCGAAACGTACCTTCAAGACGCACTTCGTTCGGGATGATATTCGTAGAACCTTCCGCAATAACTTTCCCAAAAGTCAGGACACAAGGTGATGTCGGATCATTTTTTCGCGAAACGATCTGCTGCAATGCCGTAATAATATGCGCCGTAATCACCACTGGATCAATACAATCTTGCGGAACCGCACCATGTCCGCCCTGCCCTTTTATCGTAACAAATAACTCATCGGCAGATGCCATATACATACCACTTTTGATACCAATTTTGCCGGCTTCGAGCGGTGGATGTACGTGTTGTCCGATGATACTTTGCGGGGCAGGATTTTTGAGTACGCCTTCTTTTATCATAATCGACGCGCCACCGGGAAAACGCTCTTCGGCAGGTTGAAAAATCAATTTGACCGTTCCTTCAAATTCGTTTTTAATTTGATTTAAAATGTGTGCCGTGCCGAGCAAAGAAGCTGTGTGAGCATCATGTCCGCAAGCGTGCATCACACCTTCATGCTGAGATTTGTACGGTACATCATTCGCCTCGTGTATGGGCAGCGCGTCCATATCCGCGCGTAATGCGATGACTTTTTTGCTCGGATTTTTACCGCGTATAATACCGACCACGCCATTTTCCGCCATGCCGTGTGTATGTTCGATACCGTAATCTTTGAGTCGCTCGGCAACAAATTTTCCAGTCTCCACTTCTTGATAAGAAAGTTCGGGATATTGGTGTAAATGGCGGCGAGTCGCTATCGTATCTTGATGTATTGAGGCAGCAAGTTGTTTTATTTTATCTTGTAACATGTAATGTATGTAAAATTCGGTGATTGTATTTTAGGTTGTTCCTTTTTTCAAAGATAGGAGTTTTTGAGTAGAAAATTCAATAGCATAACATGTCATTACACCGGATGAAGTTACAGACTAACATTTTTAGTCTAAAACTTCTTCACTTTCCTCTAAACAATTTTCATATTCATACCAATAAGAGCAACTTAGATAGGTTATCCAACTATGAAAAATAATGGCTATCAATTATGAATTTCAGCAATTTAATCACAGGAAATATTGGCTTGATACATTTGATATTTTCTATCGTCGCGCTTATTACAGGTACACTTGTACTTGTCAAAAAGAAAGGCAGTAAAACGCACAAAAAAACCGGATATGTCTATGCTATTTCAATGGTGGGTTTAATTATCACAGCTTTTATGTTGTACAATCTTTTTGGTAAATTCGGGATTTTTCATTGGTTGGCAGTTGTGAGTACACTGACTTTAGCCGGAGGTATACTACCTATTTTGAGCAAAAAACCAGCCGATGGATATATGACTTTACATTGGAATTTTATGTACTGGTCGGTCATGGGTTTGTACGCTGCATTTGTATCGGAAACCATTGTGCGGATACCACAGGTAGTCGTTGAAAATAATATCCCAAACCATGTCTTTTATAGCATGACAGGCATCGGTACAGGCGTAGTGATGTTCGTGGCACTTATCATTTTTTTTATAAAGAAAAAGCATTGGCAACAATTTGAAAAAGGAGAACATAGCGCATCTAAACCTTCCCTGAAATAACTCTATTTTGAACTAATACGGTTAATTCCCTTTCATTAGTATTTCTTTTTTTAATTTTATGATTTAAATGCAAACGCATAAAAAAGCGCGTTGATATTTATTTTTACAAAAACAACTAAGGCTGTAAAATGAAAAGAAGAAATTTTATTCGCAATGCAAGTTATGCGAGTCTTGCATTTGGTGGCTTATATTTAATGTCTTGCAATGGCGATTCATCCACCCAAAACAAAGGTACAAAAACCGATACAACCAAATCCAAAAACAGTACGGATGACTTGTTCTTCAAGTTATCACTCGCCCAGTGGTCGCTCAACCGTGCTATCCGCAATGGCAAAATGGATCCACTTGATTTTGCAAAAAAAGCAAAAGAACTCGGCTTTTCGGGACTCGAATACGTCAACCATTTATACGGCAAAAGTTATATGGAAGCCCCGAATATGTTACAAGCCATCAAAGGTGTCGGGAAAGAACTTTTGACCCGTTCAAAAGATAATGACATCGAAAACCTCATCATTATGATAGACGGCGAAGGCGACTTGTCAAGCCAAGACGAGTCGGCGAGAAAAAAGGGCATCGAAAATCATCACAAATGGGTTGATTTAGCCAATTTCTTAGGCTGCCACTCTATCCGCATCAATCTATTTGGCGATGGCACATTGGACGAGCAAACCAAACAAGCCACAAAAAGTATGCGCGAACTCTGCGAATATGCCAAGCCACAAAACATCAATGTCATCGTCGAAAATCATGGTGGAAACTCCTCCGACCCAGCCTTTGTTACCAAAGTTATTGAAGACTCTGGCATGTCCAATGCAGGTACACTTCCCGATTTTGGCAATTTCTGTATCGAACGCGGAGGCGGGGAACGCTGGGGCGCACCTTGCATCAAGGAATATCCCGATATTTATGAAGGTATCAATAAAATGATGCCTTATGCAAAAGGCGTTTCCGCAAAATCCTACAATTTTGATGATAAAGGAAATGAAACGAAAATCGACTATTATAAAATGATGAAAATCGTCAAAAATGCCGGATATAAAGGTTATATAGGCGTAGAATTTGAAGGAGAAGCAGACGAAGAGAAGGGCATTATTGCCACCAGAGACTTATTAGTCAAAGCTGGAAAAATGGTTTAGATAATGGTAAAATTGTGTGATTGAAAAATTGTGTAATTGTAAAATCGTTATTACGGTTTTTTGCTTTGCAAAAAACGCTCAATCTTTAATCCAACCAGTCACCAATCACTGCTCAACCAATCACCAACCAATTCGCCTCATACTATTATGAAAAAGAAGGAACTACAACATACACGCAATATTGGCATTGCTGCCCATATTGATGCTGGTAAAACGACCACGACGGAGCGCGTCTTATTTTATACGGGACGCACACATCGCATGGGTGAGGTACACGATGGCGCAGCAACGATGGATCACCTTACGGAAGAAAAAGAACGCGGTATTACCATCACCGCCGCCGCTACTCGCACCGAATGGAAACTCAACGAAACGGACTATATTTTTAATATAATTGATACACCCGGACACGTTGATTTTACGGTAGAAGTCGAGCGTTCTTTGCGGGTTTTGGATGGTATGATTGCTTTATTTTGTGCGCGTGGTGGCGTAGAGCCACAGTCCGAAACCGTATGGCGACAAGCAAATCGTTACGCTGTTCCGCGTATTGGTTTTGTCAATAAAATGGACAGGCAAGGTGCTGATTTTCTGGAAGTTGTGCGACAAGTCAAAGAACAACTTGATGCCAATCCTATTCCTATACAAATTCCGATTGGTGAAGAAGAAGATTTTGAAGGCATCGTGGATTTGATTAAAATGAAGGGTATAAAATGGGATGAAAATGACGGTACAAATTATGAAGAAATTGACATTCCAGAAGTAGTCGCAGAGGAGGCACAAGAATATCGTGAAAAGCTGCTTGAATCGGTCGCAGAATTGGATGACGCATTGATGGAAAAATATTTTGATAATCCCGATACAATTACGGAAGAAGATATACACAAAGCAATTCAAACCGCTACACGAAACCTCCAAATCATTCCTATGTTATGTGGTTCGGCGTACAAAAACAAAGGCGTACAACCACTCCTTGATGCCGTATGTCGCTATCTGCCTTCACCAGAAGATGTAGCGGCTATTTCTGGTGAAAATCCTTACACAAAAAAAGAAGAAAGCCGCCCGGCAAGTGCCGAAGAACCCTTTGCGGCACTTGCCTTTAAAGTGGTCAGAAACAAGCACGGCAAACTCGTTTTTATTCGCGTATATTCGGGCGCATTGTCCGAAAATTCGGTATTTATGAATATGCGTACCGGCAAGCGGGAGCGTGTCGGGCAGTTATTCCAGATGCACGCCGACAAGCAACATCCCGTCAAAGAAGTCACCGCCGGAGACATAGTAGCCGTCGTAGGAACACGCCATCTCGCGACGGGTGATACACTTGCGGATCAGCAGCACCCAATTATTCTCGAACCGATTATCTTTCCCGAACCTGTCGTCGGCGTTGCCATCGAACCCAAAGCTCAAAGCGACCTCGACAATATCGAAGAAGCACTCGGTTACATCATGGAAGAAGATCCGACTTTTCAGGTATTTGAAAACGAAGAAACCGGACAGACCATCATACGAGGTATGGGCGAATTGCATCTCGAAATTATTTTAAATAAACTTAGAAATGACTATAAAGTTGACCTCAATCAAGGTGCGCCACAAGTTACTTATAAAGAAAGATTGACAGAGACGCTGCGCCATCGAGAGGTCTTGGTCAAGCAACCGGGTGGTTCTGGCTTGGCGGCTGAATTGGAATTTGAACTTGGTCCGGCGGATGCCGATTTCCTTGAATCGGATGATTTTATATCAGGAAAATCACGCCTCCAATTTGAAGTGGAAGTGCCGACACATATTATTTCCGACACATCCGTAGCAGAGATAAAATCTTCATTTGAGCAAATGATGAATTACGGTGTCATCGCTAATTGTCAACTTGAAAGCCTGAAAATCAGACTAATAGACGGAAAAGCTACTTCACCGGACAATGCCGATGCCTCTTACGGCGTATGCGCACGCAAAGGTTTTCATAAAGCTGCCACTAAAGCCAGTCCTATCTTACTCGAACCACTCATGCAACTAAAAATCACTACGCCCGAAGATTATGCGGGCAATATTATGAGCGACCTCAATCGCCGACGTGGTGTCCCCAAAGGACAAGATACCCGACCCAACGGCATGGCAATCAACGCCGAAGCACCCCTCGCCAAACTATTCGGCTACGTGAATGACCTCCGCACATTTTCTGCCGGACGCGCTAGTGCCAGCATGGAGTTTTCGCATTATGCCGTCGCACCAAAACAAGTACAAGAAGAAGTCGTCAAACGAGCAAAAGGGTTTTAACATTCCTTGTCCGTCGTCATTTCAATTTTTTATTATTTGCATGTCTGTCTTTATCGCGTTCGGTTTTCTTATCAAGGTTTTTTTTAAGCGCTTCCGTCAGGTCAATATCCGTTTGATTGGCAAGGCAAATAAGCACAAAAAGCACATCAGCCATTTCGTCAGCAAGGTCAGTCTTGGCAGTCGCTTCATCGGCTTTATTCTTAAAAGACTGCTCACCATAAATACGCGCCATCAAACGCGCCATTTCACCAACTTCTTCCATTAATACTGCCGTATTGGTCAGTTCATTATAATATCGAACACCGATGGTTTTTATCCATTCATCGACAGTCTGCTGGGCGATTTTTATTGTCATAATTTTAGAAGATTGACGGCAAACAGTGAACATTTTTTTTAATAGAGATAAACACTACATCTTCACGCCGTTATTTTTAATAAAAATTATTCATATCCAAAAGCTATCTTTGCGGCAAAACAGCGTCAAAAAAAGGATATAAAACGACCATAGTTGATAGTCAATGGTCCGTAGGAATATGTGAAATACGATAACAATCACGATTATCTATGGACAATGGACTCCCGACTATGGACTAAGTTGCGTTATCGCAACTTATATCAAAACATCCGGCTAAGTACACTGTTTCACAAATTTATTTACTTTTTTGAGTATTTCTTTTAAAATGACTCTTCACCAAAAAATCCTTAAATACAGTGAGTATTCGCGTCATTTTTGATTCGATTCATTTCAAAATAAAC
>Ga0209187_1001240_pt1 | contig 31644 bp, 22 predicted proteins | sample BantaG_FD_187430 | JGI IMG/M metagenome (GOLD analysis project Ga0209187, IMG submission 187430) | Marine algal microbial communities from Bantry Bay, Ireland - BantryBay_4 metaG (SPAdes) (version 2) | ecosystem: Host-associated > Algae > Red algae > Unclassified | place: Bantry Bay, Ireland...
CAGTAGAGTAGAGTACACAGATTCAAAATAGAATCTGTGTAGCCCCCTCGTCAAACCGTACGTGCGGTTTTCCCGCATACGGCTTTCCTATAAATTTTCATCGTTTGGCTTTCACTGGTCGTATGTCTGAGGTCTTGTAAGGATTAATTAATCCATAATCTTCAACTAAAATTTTGAAGGCTTGTTTGCCATACAAGCGTGACCTCCTTTGACTCTTACGGTTATAATACCTAGTAAGCCTATTTTTAAGATAGCTTTCAAGTTCCCTAAATGCTATCTGGGTGCGGCTCACTCGTTCTATTTGATAATAATTCATCCATCCCCTGAGTTTCGGGTTTAATATTGCCACTACGGATTCAGCATTATAGTGACCTATCCGCTTAAGCGTCATATTGATATTTTGGCGTATCTTTTGACAGGATTTAGGTTTTGGCTTTATATGCCAGAACTTTGCCCCCTTATATAATATGCTATCATCATGACGTATTTGGAAGCCTAAAAAGTCAAATGGACTTTCTTTCGCCTTCACTAATCTAGTCTTCTCCGTGTTTAATATTAACCCCATCCGATCTAGATAAGATTTCAGTCTTATCAAGGATTCTTCTGTGATTTGCTTGCCCATTAATATAAAGTCATCTGCATAGCGTATCATCTGTATTCCCTGATTGCAAAAGTATCCTCCTTCTTTATTCACAATCCTATCTAATAAATTCATATAGATATTTGCAAGCAATGGTGAGATTACTCCGCCTTGCGGTGTGCCTTGTGTACTCTTCTTTCCTCCACTATATTTGCCATCCGCTTCTACTATTGGAGCTTTTAGCCAAAGTTTTAACAGATCTAATATGCGTGGATCTACAATACGCTCCTTAACTGCTATCAATAGCTTATCATGAGGTATAGTATCAAAATATTTACTCAAGTCCGCGTCTAGTACTGTATGCTTACCCTCTCGGAGTACTCTATGGATTTCCCTTATAGCTCCTTCTGCAGAACGCTTTGGGCGAAATCCGTATGATGAGTTATCGAAGTCTGACTCCCATATTGGCTCCAGCAATATTTTACAGGCCTGTTGTACAACCCTGTCTTTTATCGTCGGTATCCCTAATGGTCGTTGTCCGCCATTCTCTTTATCTATCCATACTCGTCTGACCGCTTGTGGTTTATAGCTTCGTTTACGCAGCTCCTCCTTTATCTCATAAAGAAAATCTGTTCGTCCCGTTGCTTCTATGTCACTGTAGGTCCGACCATCTATTCCTGCACTTCCTCCTTTTGATTTACATCGTCTGTAAGATTCTTCCAGTATATAATCCAAAAATATTTTATCATATAGAATATAGAACTTGTACTCTTTTTCCTGTTTGGCTTTCAGATATAGTTTCAGTTGTAACAGTCTCACTCTTTCCTTTGAGCTTCTATCCTTGCGCTTCTTTTGCGACAACGATTCTATCTCAATTTCGATCTTTTTATAAATACTCATTTCTTTAATTCAATCTTGTGACTATTATCTAAAACGCTCGTTTATAGTAATGCCCCTTCCCTCCTTATAGGTTATGTTGTCCTATATATCATCAGTACTACGAGCATCTCCGCCACCCTCATCTACCTTTGGCTTGAATAATGTTAGGGCTTCCCATGTTCATACTTCCCCCTTTCCATGCACGCCATCCCATCTTACCCCGTGCAGCCATATCGATGCATACTATCGTTACTTCTCGACATGTTTCAGGTTTCGCCTACCTCGGAAGGTTGACCACTGCAGCTTTTTGTAACGAGGCCTAATTGGGTTCATTCACATTACGGCTTACATGAACGCTCTCTATGAACTTAGCACGATTAGTCTCCCGCACGCACCTCATAGATGCTTTAGACTGAACGACAAATTGGTCTATGTAATCCTTTCATATTACTGGGTTAAATGATTATATAAAAAGTACGCTTCATGGCGTACCAAGGAACCTAAGAAGAAAAACCTAAGGTACCCCGCCTCGATTAGTCGGGCAAGCTTTTGCAAGTGAGCTTGGCTTATATTACGCAGGTGTTTAACGCCTGGAAACGCTTCATTTTTTAAATCTCATGGAGCTTAATATAGGAACAATTAAGAGCAGCATTTTATAACTTAAAAGTCTAAAATGTAATCTCATCTAAGTCATTGATTAGCTATCAACTATCCACTTTCAACTCTCAACTAACTTTTAACTTTTAACTCTCTTCGGTAGCTTTTACAATGAGCAAACCACGTACCTTGTGTTACGCCCTTTCAGGGCTTGACCAAGTGTATGCAATTTTACATAGGGCGATGCCCTATGCTAATTTGCTTGACCCCGTCAAGGTCTATAATTATACATAACTTAAAAATAGAACCCTTAATATGTATTGTTTACTGTTTAGCTACTAGAGCCAGTTCATGAATCATTTTCAGATTCGAAACCCTACTCTCCGCCCTAAAGGGGCATTACATCTTAGCGAGGGGCAACGCCCTTCGTATGTAATAGATAACCCCACAAACCCTCGTAAGGGCGAAACACTTCATCTTAAAAGACATTGTAAATTATTTCTAAAGGCTATCCAATTGGAGAATAATCTACCTTACAATAAGCGGACAGTCAAGAAGATTTCTATTGTATATGTGATGCTATCGTTTGTCGAACCTCTAACATCAGTTCTATTCTTGAATTTCTCATCTCATATCAGTTTAAATATTTTAATCTAATAAATATTCAGGTTTTAATTTGGAAATATAAAATAATTAAAAGTAAAATACAATCAAGCTGTGTGTCTTACAGAATAATTTTATTATATTGGAGATATGCTGTTATATGACGAATTCTAAGAGTATTACTCAAATCACAATACCTTTTTAAACCAAAAACAATTTCAAATCATGGCAAACAATCTATCAACACCTGTCGACTTTGGCTTACTCAACAAATGGAACGAAGTTAGAAAAATTAAAACTAAGCTAAAATCAGTTTTTGATAAAGCTTTTAATTCTTTTAGTTTTATTAGACCTGCAAGTGAAGCAGAGTCCCTTCATATATATTTTGGCTATGACGATGATAATGATGATCCTCATCACCATCAAATCAAGTTTACCATTATTGATTCTGTTGAAGATTTACCTACTGAACAATATTGTAATGAAATTAATCCCCTTCCCAACGACGATACTAAAAAAAGTTTAGAATATTTTACAGAAGTACAACCGGGAGATTCTGATCAAATTTCTGTAGAAGTAGCAATTGCTAGAATTAATAATTGGAAAGATAAAAATAAACGAGATTCTTGGATTGATAATAGTTTCAATGAAAAGAATGAAATTCTTCAAGTATACAGTGTACAAAAACCTGATACAAGTCATGGTCAAACACATATTTGTTATCTAGCTTTAAAAGAGGATGAAGGGGGTAATTATTTTCCTGATTTAATTATAGTCAATGCGGATGATAATACTTTACTCAATGTCGAAGATATAGTGTATCCAGTTCCTCCATTTAAGCCGAATGAAAATAATCCCGTAGATGCATTTGGATTACTAAAACAGCTAGTTTAAGATAAGTGGAAATCGACTTTCAACTAGTTTCCTATTTATCAAGTGTACTGCTATTTATTGGAGTACTTGTAGGGATAATCGGTCTCTTTAAATCTAATAAGAGACCGATTATTATTTGGTTGTATGTCTTTGTATGTCTGTCTTTTGATATTTTATCGCGACATTATTGGTCCTCAAATAATAATGTCTTTCTATTTCCATGGCTTAGTGCTTTTGAGTTAGTTTTGTTTTATGCATTTTATTATTCTACATTTAGAAACAAACTAATACATATATTATCACTGATTGGAATGATGATTATTTTATATGAAATAGTCTATATACAAACAGACATCATTGAAAATTACCAACCCTATTCCAGAACTATATCCTCGTTTATTATTTTGATCTACAGTATGCTAGCTGCTATTAATATAATAAGGTTTAATCAAACTATAAAACCTGAATTGAGTCTAATAAATTTTGTTTTATTATTCTATTTCTTTAGTCAACTTGTAATACTTTTACCTTTTAACTACTTGATTAATAATGACACAAGTTATATATTAGGAGTTTGGGTTTTCAATTTTATTGTTCATATTTTATTTTACAGCTTCATCGTATTCTATTTATGGAAAAGTGGCAATCGAATGAAACAATTATAATTTGGATAAGTCTATTTGGTCTAATTCTAGTGGCATGTGCAATATTTTTTGTTATTTATATCAAGATATCTACTGAAAAGATTATCAACAATAATAAAAGGGAGAACACGCTGAAGCTAGAATATCAGAAGTCACTGCTTAATGCATATCTTGATACTCAAGAGGAAGAGAGAAGAGTAATAGCGCAAAGATTACATGATGACATAGGAAGTAAACTAAACACTTTAAACTTATGGTTTCAAAATGAAGATACCTGGAATCATCCTAAGTTTCGAGAGGTTTTCACAGACATGTTTCCAGATATCATTGAAGGAATAAGGACCGTTAGTTATTCCATGTATCCGTCTAATCTTGAAGAATTGGGCCTTCCTGGTGCCATAGAAGAATTAATATCAAACTTAGATGTTTCCATTGCCCCAAAATTTTATTTACATACCGAATTTAAAAAGAAAGAGAGAAGTATAGCACTGCATTTATATAGAATTATTCAAGAATTTATAAGTAATACAATCAAATATGCAAAAGCAGACCAAATCACAATTAACTTAAGAGATACCGATAACTGTTTAATTATGCTACTAACTGATAATGGTATAGGCTTTGATTTTGAACTTGTAAAAAAAGGAATGGGATTGAAAAATATTGATAGTAGATCAAAAAGTATAGAAGCGAAGTATAAATGGAAAAAGAGCGCTAAAGGTGGAACAAGATTAATCATTTTAAGAAAACAAATAAATGTCTAAAATCAAGTTAGCAATTATCGATGATGAAGGTCTATTTGTCGAAGGTTTAAGTATCCTTTTAGGAAGCGTATATGATATCTTAATCACTTCATCAGATGGACAAGATTTTTTAAGTAAACTCTCCAATGTTGATAGGAATGAATATCCTCAAATTGCTCTCGTAGATATCAATATGAAGCCCATGAGTGGGTTTGATTTGGTGAGTCAATTAAAAGATCAGCATCCTGAAATTAAAGTAATTGTTATATCCTCCCATTATACAGAGAATGTATTAGGACATATGATAAAATTGGGCATCTCTGCATTCATACCTAAGACATCGAGTAAAGACAAGCTCGTGCAAGTCATCAACTCTGTAAATGAACATGGAATATATTTTAGCAAGTCAGACCATAAGTTGCTGCATGAATTTATGAATAAAAAAAACAGGCTTCCTAATTTATTTTCGGATGTAAAACTTACTAAAAGAGAGTTGGAAATTCTTAAAGAAATTTGTCTAGAACAAACTAACCAAGAAATTGCTTCTAAGTTATTCATAAGCAAACGTACGGTAGAAAGTCATAGGCAACGGATACTCGAAAAAGTAGGTGCTCGAAATTCTGTAGGACTGGTTATGTATGCGGTGGTTCATCGAATTTTACCTTTACCTCAAATATAAGGAATGAATCTTTGTATATCCATAGGTGATATAAAATTCACCATGCAGTTCACCTAAGCTCACTGCATGGTAAATATAAATTTATCTGCGAAGCGTTAGAGTCCAAGGATCAGATGTAGAAGTGAAATTTTCCGTGGTCGAATCTGCACAATATTTCATTGTCCAATTTGTACTATTTGGGCTTCTTGTAAAAGTTGTCATATTTGTTTGCCCATTCTTTACAAGAGCAACTCTGAATCCAGTCGCATTGAATGCACAGCCATCATAGCTTCCAGTTCCAGCTATACATTCTTGTTTCTTATTTGATCCATATGTAACATTGGATATGCTTACTTCTTGAGAATTATTTTGAGTATCCGTGTAAGTAAATGTGCCCAGCCAAAAATTAGCACTAATAGACGAACCAGCCACAGGATTGCTAAATGTACAGGGGCTCTTTGCGGGTTCGATACAAGCAGCCATCCCTACGCCAATATTATAAATAGATACTGCATTTTCACTCCAATGAAGCCAATTTTTAGGGTTTGGAGATATATCCTTATCTATCCAATATTTATTAGTATCGAGTATATAAATGTTATCATTAAATCCAGGAGCGTAAATTTGCTTGCGCTTAATCATTTGTTTTTGTCCAGAAACTATTGATGTAAAATTCCATGCGGAATCAGTATAACCATTACCTGTTGTAGCAACAACAATTTTCATATCCGAAGAAAAGTCTTTTCTGATTTGCTTTATAAAATTCACCAAGTTACTCCTATAGTTCGCAGCATAGTGTTTTGAATTTGTGTAAGGAGGATTATTTTGGTAATATCCGTCGTTTTCGCCTTGAAACCAGATAAATCCCGCAATTTCAACGTTCATATTATTGTAATGGCCATGTATTACATTATCAACGAACACTTTCATTCTATCGTAATAATTGCCAGCCACATTTGGCTTGAAATTAACGGCAAGATCTGCTCCACCCCATGCTGTTTTAATAATAGCAATTTGTTGATTTGGTAGTTTTTCCTGTAATGCATTTCCAAAGCCAAATTCAGGTCCTATCCATGCCTTGTTTTTGCCGCGACCTGCTATTAAATTAGAATCTCGTAGGTATGTATCATTGTCGGTTGGCCCGACGTCTCCTATTCTAGAAAAATACCGAACATTAGGCGTTGGATTATTCGAACTGCTATAGTCACATTTTCCGCCACAACGTGACAATGTATATTCCGGATTACTAATATTGTCAGGATTAATTTTACCATAACCTACCATATTAGACTGGCCCGCCATAATATAGACTTTAACTGTTCCATTTTGAGATTCTGCATTGAATGAGCAAAGAGCAATAAAAATTGTTACTAGAAAGTAAATTTTGAATTTCATTTTGTTTTGTTTTTATATAATTATTGAATAGCATTTATTAGGTTGTTTTTGTCAATTAAATTACATCTTCAAAACAAAAGTGAAAATGCCATTTCAATCACATGTTTCTTTCTTCCCTTCCATAACAAATGTCTAACAATAATTCTAACTCTTTTAGAGTACAAATACGGGATTTTATAATTGGGTATTTATACGTATAGAAGCTTTGGTTTAGTCAGAGCCTATGAATTTTCCCTAGTTATTGATTTGCGTCAATACTTCTGTTAAAATCTAACTAGTTTTTGATTTGCATTACTAAGCGATGGTGAGTAGAAATAAAATCTATTTTAGATTCTATTCTAGAGGGAAAAAATAATATTAATAAGAACTCAATGATTTAAATTTTAGATTTTTACTATACGGAATTTCTACAGGGTGGTATTAGAGATATACATAAATGGCACTTACTGCTTGGTAAAATTTGATTACTATCAATGTATCTTCTAATAATCTTATTCTATTCTCCATCGCTTTATACAACCCCTCTAGATTATTCTCCTAAAATCGATCATCGCTTCGCTAAATAAAATCTCTTTCAATCAATTTCATGTGTCAATTTGTCTATAAATTCCCTGAAGATAAACAACAAGCTAATAGTCAAGACCAAAATAATTAAAATAGATACAGTCTCGTAGTCATGAAATATTAGGTACATAAACCCTGCACCTAGAAAGTAAGTCAAGAAGATAAACATCGCATATATAGTATTCGAATAATTTACATCAGCGATACGGGTGATGTATGAGGTAATAAGTGGTGATATAATAGCATCAGCTAAGGCAAACATAGCAAGTGGTAAGATCGCGTAATCTAGAGAATACTCTGAATTAATGCAAAATGAAAGCATTCTTAATAATACGAAACCGATTAAAATAATGAATGATAATCTTATTATGACAAAGGTGCTACCTACTCCTTTTATTTTCCAGTAGATGAAGATGGCTAAACTTATAGGTATAGACCAAAACGTGGATATAGAATTAATCATGTAGTTAAACAGTTCAAAACCTAAAATTGTCTTGTCTCCACTCTCTATAACTTCTATCGTATAAGAAAATGATGCGGTCTCACTGCATTTAGTGTAGACCATATACACCAATATACAAATGATCAATAAGGGTAGCATTTTTTTGTATTTCAAAATGATACCTGAATCTTTAAGCGTATTTGACTCTCGTTGTATTATGTCCGATCCAAATAATTTGAATAGTATCAAGTACACGATTGTAAACGATGCAGCTGATATAAAGCCCCATTTCCAACCATAATATTCACCTGCATAGCCTATGGCAAGTGATCCTAAAAATGCACCCAGGTTAATTCCAAAGAAAAAAATGAAATAGGCAAGCGTTCTATTTCTATCTTCCTTTTTGTATTGCCTGCCAACAAGAATGATGGTGCTAGGTTTCACTAGACTTATCCCCGCCACAATCAAGACGAAAGAGATATAAAAAACGACAGGATTATTCATCGTTAACAGTGCATATCCTATGCAGGCTAATATTCCTCCTACATAAATTGATCTGGTTTGCCCAAGAAATTTATCCGTCAGATACCCAAATGGAATAGGAAGAATAAGTAATACTCCCGTCAAAATACTATAGAATAACAGTGAGTTGCTTTGATCCATATTCAAACCTCCTTCATCTACAGCGTATAAAACGATTATAGCTCGCACACCATAATAACCTGCTCTTTCAAATAATGTCATTATAGATAGGAGGATAGTGCCTGACAGATTTGATTGATTTGTCTGTAGAGGTATCAACTCATTATCTAGTATTTGTTCCATTGTTGTCTTAGGTGTAGGTAATTATATCGTACTCACCGATCCATCTATTTAACTTTATACAAACTCTCCTGATTATCCTTCACAAAGCCAACCATCGCTTCGCTAAATTCTTTTTTGAACTCTTTTTTATAAAAGTAATCTTCAATCACATCGGTGGTGGTCAGCTCTTTATATCCATCTGCGAAGGTGTTCCATTGCTTGTCCCACGATGAAGAGCCATCTTGAAATCTATTGTTCAGTTCTTTGATGGTATCAAATTTGCCAAAATATTCATTTAAGACTTTTCGATAATCATTGGCGAGTCTAGGCATTTTGGCTTGCTCCATCGCTTCTAAGGCAATGATTGCCAATTCTGGGTAATTAAATAGGAACTGATAGACCCCTCCATTATTAGTTTGAGACTCAAAGTTAATGAGTGCGAAGTACAGTTTTTGTTCATTGGTCATATCACTCATGAAGGTGGCATGACTCACTTCTCCTTTCCACGGTTCGTAGACTTGATTGCATAGAATCTCAGATTGGTCAGTATACTCATTGGGGTAGGCTTTCCATGGCTTACTCGCATACTTTTGTTCGAGACTTAGTATCCAGCCTGCATCTACGAGTGGTAGATGTTTGTTTGTTTCTTTTCCTGTATTAATCATCACAAAATCATTAGGGGCTTTGACAAGGTTTTTATTTTTGGAGGTGTAGAACCAAAATGCGGCAGCGGCGATTAGGCATAGGAGTAGGAGGAGTATTTTCATGTTTTAGATTCGTTAGTTAATATTTCTAATAAATTACGCGTAAAGATTATAGTTCTCAAAATTTTTAAAAGAATTTATTGGTGCAATAAATTCAATTAAATACGATGCGTAATTAATATTTAGTTTGAAGTTGGTTCCATCTTCAAATATTCCATTTAATATCACTTTACTTTCTTGCTTATCTACGTTGAAAGATTCTAGATTGAGGTAGACTCCCTTCGGCTTATTTGGTATAGCTCCTTTCAGAAAATCTAGTAATTCTATTGCTTCTATTGGAATTTTGGTAGGGTTTCCATAAGACCAAACAATCAGAATACCATCATTATTGAAATTTCTATAACCATCAACTTCAAAAAGAAATTTATCAAATGGTTGAACAACAATATCAAATTGGATCGGCATTCCTTCAAATTCTGATGAAATTTTTGAAACTAAAGTTTGATTTGCAATTTGTATATTTTGAATGTCTGAAATAATGTATATCTCATTGTCTCTAATTTCAATTCTTGTTTCCCGCTCGCTCGCAGTATTAAATTTATTGAAGTCATAGTTGATTTCAGGATTCATATCATCCAGACTTTTTTGCATTGATTTTAATCTTTTCGATTGATTTTTAGTACTGATAATAAGTGTGTATAGTGTAGCTAAAGCTAGAAATACTAGTAAGTAGGTTGAATCCATTGTTATATCTTAGGTCATACTTTGTTCAAATTAATTCCCTACTCCCCTTCAAAGAAATCATTATCCAACTCCTTCACTTCATATATCGTTTTCACTTGAACACCCACATCATATTGATGCATGAGGTCAACTAACTTAACGCCATCGATCAAGATAATAGAATGATGAGCTTCTCTAGCCTTTTTGATAGCACCAATATCAAATGAAGAGGTGGTTATAAAGACGCCTTTGCTCGTGTCTCCACTCATCGCACCAATAAAATTTCTAATATCCTTTTCTCTTACTTTGGCGTCATTGTATCTCTTAGCTTGGGTATATATCTTTTCTAAACCTAGTTTGTCTTCATTGATGATGCCATCTATACCGCCGTCTCCAGACTTTGAGGTCTCGATGAAGTCACCATAACCCATTTTCTTGAGGAGTATCAATATCACTTTCTCAAAATAATAAGGATCAACTTCTTTGAGTCGCTCTAGGAGTTCTGCTTTGACTTCAGTCTCGATGGTGGAAAAACCTGAGTCGATGAGGTCTTGGGGTGATGCGTTGTCAATGTCTATGGGTTCTACTTGATTATCATCCTCCTGTTTATTATCTCTCGTCTCAAGATGGTTCATAAAGTCAACATCACTCTTGAGATCCTCTAAGGTAAAGGAGCCATGCTTTAATAGCTGCTTTCCTTTTTCCGTAATCTGCACCCTTCCTCTTGTAGGATAGACTACAAATTTACCCATCTTTAGATAGGACTTCGCCCACTGGATTCGATCTAGCAATACATTCGCACCTGACTTTGTCTTTTTACGGAGCAACTCTTTTGGCAGATCAGCATAAAACTCATCTCTAACCCTTTCTCCTAATTCTCTGCTACTAAAAGAGTCTCCATTACTCAATATCTTCAATACTGGTATAAAGGATTCGTGGTATTTTGGTAATTCCATTTTTTGTTTTTAATTTCAACTCCCAAGGCAAATCTATAAGCTTGCCTCTTCTACAATTTTTATTTCATCTTCTGACAGTGAATATATCTTATATATTTTTCGATCAATTTTCCTCTCAGTTTTCTTTACATCAAACTGAAGTTGATTTATTTCGACCTTATATTTATTAAAATATTCTTCCCACTGATCCTGATCTAAAAGAGATAATTGTATTTTCTTTTTCTTTAATTCACTTACAAACATTTTGAAATCAAACTTGTGAAAAGTTAGTAATTTAGTACTTAATTTATCAATTTTGAAATTATTATTTATTCGCTTAATAAAACGATTTAATAATTTCTTGATCTGTTCATTTTTATCAAAGATTAAACTCACATCATCTTTAAATGGATCTTCTTTCAATTCTAGATTAAATACAGGAAAAGGGTTGATATACTTAGTATTAAATCTGAAATATCCTCCTCGTAAAACGTTGCCTGTATTCTGCAGGAAAAACCACAGAAGGTTTGAATTTAAAACTGACATCAACAGAGTTTCAGATATTTGAAATTCTCTATTAACTCGAATACCATATGCACCATTTTTAACACAAACACCTATGTTATCCTTTGTTAACTGAAGTCCTAAAGTTATATCAGGTGAAACAATTTTGGGTAAATTACTAGCAACCAAATTCTTTGGGTAAACATATAAAAACCAACCTTCCTTATCCATTTTTCCTTTCTCCCTTCCTCTCAACAAACTCTCGTGCTCCTTTAAGTATTGATATCCATTTGGAAATCTAATTTTTAATTCAGATTCTAACATTGCAACTGCCTTTCCGTCAATAATATTATAGGGGAATAATACATAAGCGCTACTATCTAAAACATCATACCGCTTTATATCATCTCCCTTGATAACATTTTTCATCAAATCTTTCTCAATACTTATAAATTTTTCAGCTGATTTCGAGTATCCGTGAATAAACTCTCCCTTAGGTTTTCCATGTATAATGTAAATTTTGTCTCCACTAGTCTGAATCCCTGAAAATACTTTGATATACTTCCCTAACTTATCAGGTTGTTGATGTATTTTTTCAATAATTTCACTTACTACAGGATTATTTATATTCCATTTAGAGTCTTTAAGATCTTCATAATTTATTTTAAAAAAATTATCTCTTTCAAATATCTTATTTGGATGAGAGTATCTGAATCTAAAGTAGGTCGATGTTAATTTTGAATAAGTAATTATACATGTGTAAGTTGTTGCATCATTAAAGACTAGGTGCTCTTTGAAGTGAGTGATATTTACAATATTCTTGTTTGCTTTAAAGTGTTTTCTTATACCTTCACCAAACTCAGATATCAAAAATTTATGAGGAAGAATGAAAGAAACCAAACCATTATCTGATATTAAATTTTGGCATTTTTCAAGAAACAAAACGTAAATATCGTAATTACCAACGGCAGACTTAAAATTACTGTTATAGTAATTTACTAAAATAGGAAAAGCGTCATTCAATCCTTGAATTCTTAAATAAGGCGGATTCCCAATCACCACATCAAAACCACCTTTCTTGAAAATATCTGGAAACTCCTTTTCCCAACTAAATGCCTTATCCCCTGCTACCTCGGGATCATCAATCAATGAATTCCCACATTTGATATTATCATTCAATGTAGTCAGCTTTCTCCCTTTCTTTGCTGTTCGTAGCCAAAGCGAAAGCTTAGCAATATCCACACTTTCGTTGTTGATATCTACCCCAAAAATATTGTTCTCTAAAATATCATTTTGAACTTCGGTAAATACTATACCGCCTCCTAAGACTTTAGCTTTCAGTTCATCTAGGTAATGGTGCTCATCGATCAAGAACTCGAGAGCTTGGTTGAGGAAGGCGCCACTACCGCAGGCTGGATCGCAGATGGTGACTTGGAGAAGCCATTCTCGATAGGTGTCTAGTTGTTTGATCAGCTTTTTTAGCGTGGCTGCTTTTCTTCCTTTTCTATCTTTCTCGAACTCGGCTTCATCAAATTTGAGTTCTGCTTTCTTTTCTTCGCATAGTTTCCCAACGGTATTGTCTACGATGTACTTGGTGATGTACTTTGGGGTGTAGAATACGCCATCTTTTTTTCGTTTGGTTTTACTCTTATCTATCTCCTGCCCTTCTAGTTGGGCTTGGATGGTCTCTATCTCGGTGAGGGAATGCTCGAAGATATGTCCGAGGATGTTGACACTGACTTCGCTTTCGAAATCATAGTCGGCTAGCTTTACGGTATGGGTATATAATAGCTCATCATCAATCTTGATCGAATCGAGAACTTCATCTGGAGCAAACAAACCACCATTGTAGGCGAATATTTCATACTTCTTGCCTTGATACCCAGTATTCATATAACCGAAGTATTTCTTGAAGCGATCATATAGAGGTACATAGGCGTCTAGCTCGTCTTTAAGCTTTGTCCATTGGTTCACGATCTCTCTGATCGAGTTAGGCGGCAGCAGCAATCTATCTTCCGCAAAGAAAATGAATAAGAAGCGATCGAGTAGCTTTTGTGTCTTCTTGAATAGGGTCAGCTTATCGTAGCCGGTATTCAGTTCTTGGATGTTATTGAATATCTCTTTTCTAAATTCAGAATAATCTTTATAGAGTTGTTTGGTGATGGTCTCTTCCCTAGTCAAGGACTCATCCTTGATTTGCTTTGGGATACCGTTCAAGATGTTCTCCTCAGCAAGACATAGATAAAGGGTATTAAATCTCTCTCTGGTCAGCTGAAATAGGTTAAACTCCTCAAAGTCCACTGCATTGTCGATATAGAATCGAAGCTTTTCAAAATTCGAGGTGATCACGTAGGTACAGCCTGGCTGATTGTTCTTATATCCAAATGCCTGTGTCTCTACCTTCGCTAGATCTACCGTATTCGTCCCTTTGAGCTCTATCACCGCGATTGCCTTATCGTCTTGTAGTATCGCCCCATCGGTCTTCTTCGCCCCCTTGATGTTCTTGAGCTCCGTAGTCAGATTGAAGTTCGGATTTGGATTCTTGATATAGCCAAACACTTTGACAAACAGATCTATGAGAAATTCACCTTGGTATTGTTCTTCCTTCGAGTTACGTATATTCTCCTGGATATCCGCATTATGAAAGTGCGCGGTGAAGGTATTCCAGGCTTGCTCAGCCTTGTTTTGGTCTATTCCTTTGAGGTACTTGTTTAAGACTGAATTTTGGAATAAGCTCATGTGGTTGTTGTTTGTTTTTTCGTTTGGGCTAAGGTAGGGTTTGTTTTGGGGAATTAAGGTTAGATAATGGGGCACCTTTGAATGTAGTATACTTGCTATCTTTTTGAAGGTCTCTTAATTATTGAAATGAATAATTCTCTATCAGAATCATTTATTAACTCTAAATCAGGAAACTGTTCTATTGCCCTCAAAATTCCACTACCTGCTCCTTCAAACGGAAGTACATATCTTGAATTAGAATACAATATTGGATTTCTTGCGATGGAGGTGCCCATTTTGATATTTTCAACGGTAAGGGTGTTTGGTAATTTACCAGGACTAATAATTTCTATTCTATTGTCAAAAATAAATACTTTTACTGTAGACAGTATAAAATAGTCTCTATGAACTAAAGCATTAACAAGCAGCTCTTCAATAGTTTCCTGAGGGACCTCAAGTTTACCCGGAGAATTAAACCCTTCTTCAGTTTGAACCTCATTTAAATTTTGGACAATAAAAGATAAGGTTTGATCATAAACAGATTTAATATTTCCGACAAATGGATTTTTCTTACTCCGAAACTCCGTCCCCTGAATATTATTTCCTTTAAAAGCAATACAATGTACAGTATAGGTAGGTCTAAATTTTTGGGGCTCCTTTCCAAATAATAAAATACAACCAAGAGTAAGGTGTCCATCTTTAAGCATACCCATATTTATAAGTAATTCTTGAATTGTCAAGCCTAAGTCGGAAGTAGTTTTCTTGTGTTTTTTATCTATAAATGCTTCAAATTCTTTTTCGTCAATATCATTTATACTTGAGCCTCCAATGATCGTTTCATCCGCATACAAATTTCCACTACTTTGGAGCAGTCTTGCCATTTCATCCCTAGAAGTAACCCTTCTTTTATCTGAACCATTTTTCAACCAAAAAACTCCTTTATTATCTGTATATGGCCTACTAATACCTTCTAATATTTGAACCACTACCACATTTTGCCCATCCACATTTATTGTTTCCGTTGATATGTATATCTGTGGCTTAACATTATTAGAAGCAACATTAGCTAACAATGCATTAGTTTCTTGTAATTCATCAAATGAGAGTCCATTAATATCGCCGGTCTCATCGTTAACACCAATGATTAATGTCCCCCCTTTTGTGTTTGAAAAGGCAACCATTTCAGTCCCTAAATCATAGGCTGATTTATTTTTTTCTTTTTTTATTACTCGTTCTTTAAATTGAACTAAGCTAGATTCACCTTTTTGGATTAAATCTAATAATTCTATTGCGTCCATAACTCATATATCATTTTTCTATTATCAAATGCTTCCTTTCCGCCTTCCATAATATTTACAATATCTTTTCTTGACTTTTCACTATCAATACTACCTTGCTCAATTTCTATTGTTTCATTATTATAGCGACATGAAATTATTTGTTCACAATCGCCTAAAACCGGTATGTTTGGATTGTGCGTTGCGAAAATAAATTGAGAATCATTCTTTAGATTCTTAAGAACCTTAATCACATCATTATATATGGTTTGATTGTCTAAATCGTCCTCTGGTTGGTCAATTATTATTAGATCACTATCTTTTAAGGTAAGAAGGAAAATGATTAAGGCAGATGCCCTTTGACCTAAAGAATGTTCTTTCATTAATTTCCCCTTGAACAATATCTCAAATTTATCTGGTGTTCTGTACGTTAGTAGTGATGTCAAATTAGATTTGAAATACTCTTTAAAAGCTAAAAATTGGCTATCGGTTAGTATGTTTTTCAATTGACTATCATTTTTATTCAAATCATGATATATACTAATGAAATCTGGATAGTGGTCAACTAGTGATTTGTAAGCAGATTCACGGATTCCCGTACCTTTAAAGTTTGTGCTTAAATGAGACTTTAACGCCTCTGTGTTTTCTCTATACCCCAACTTTATTTCAAGTGTTTTTACATCTTTATCATCAACAGATATTGTTGGTTGTTGATTATTTACACTTTCTATTTCAGTGTTTACCATGTTAAACTCCTCATGCCATAATTTCTGAAGAGAAACCAATGTTTTATTAAGCTTTAGCTCTAATGCTTTTTTTGATTTTGATATTTTTTCTAATTCTGAGAGTTGAATTTTTGTAATATCAAAATCTTTTGTGAACTTTACGTAGTCATCAGCTTGCACATTGGGTAGTTTAATTTCCCGTTTTATCTTATCAAATTCTTCTTTAAGATCTCCAAATTTATCTTTTAGCTTTTTTCCAATTCCTTTCACTTCACTATTTTTCTTAGTTAGCTCAATCTGTATATTTGCTAGACTTGAAAATAGGGTTTCGAATTCTAATAATGACTTCGCAACTTCTTTAATATTTTTTTCATTAGTTTTTTCCTTTGCTTCGTAGGTATGTAAAGCAGAAAATCCATCTTCATATTCTTGCTTAAACTCAATCAGTGCAGCAATTAGCTCATCTTCAAATCTAACAACTCGAGCAATAAAATTTAAATCTTTATTAAATCGAATTTGCTTGTCAAGCTTTTTATCAATTTCCTTATCCTTAAATATCTGAATACTATGCTTTAGTGCGGCTAGTTTTTCTTCATAGACAGGTTTTCGTTCAAGTTTGCTTTCAATCTTTTTTATCTCGTTAAGTATTTGAATTACTTTTAGCTTTTCTTCTTCTATTACTTCCTTTTGATGTAACAATTTATCTCCGACAAGTTTGCCAATTAGGTTTTCGGTTGATAAATCATCCCCAATATTAGATAAATCTTTTTGACCGAAATAAATAGGTTTTCTTACAATAGCACTTGGTTTGAGTCCGTCTTGCAATTCTCCATTCATGTCAAATACATTGCTATGGGTATCCCCTAAGGTCTTCTCCGATATGAGCTCTTTTCCTTGGCTATCTACGAGAACACATTTTATTGTTCCACCACTTCCTAATAAACTACTGAGCAAAGCATTTTTATACTTAATGCCTTCATTTTCATTTTGAATTAGATGTATATCTAAGGCAAACCTAATAGCTTCAAGTAACGAAGATTTTCCACCTCCCCTTATACCTATGAGGTTATTCATAGCGTGATTAAGATGAATGGTATCCTTTAATTTTTTACCATTAATCGTCACTGACTTTATGTAGCCATTGCTTGGCTGGTCGACAACTTTCGCAACCCTAAATTTTTCATCTAAAAGAGCATATTTAATAGCTTCAAAATTGTAGGCTCCGAGCTTGAGATAGGTACTTTGTGTATCGCCTTTCACTTTGTTGCCTTCTCCAATACCACTTATACCACTATGTGCACAATCGGATCCTTCTACATATGCTGGCATTTTCTGTCTATCTTTTAATAGCTTCATAAGCCTGTCTTTATTATCTCTTTTTCTCGATTTTTGCAAACCTAAGACATGCTTTCTAAAAACCTCAGAAGTAAGGAAGGCTTCTAAATTTCTCCCTTCTAATTCATTAAAAATCCCATTGCTATCATCAATATGAGCTAGTATGATAAAAAAGTCTTTCTTAAATTCTGTTAATTTACTACACATCTCTTGAAAAGAGAATTTTGAATTAGGATAAGGAGGTGTGTCAAAATTAGGAATCCCAATAAAAGCAGAGCTAATAAACTGTTCTATATAATTAATATTCTCTTTATTTGTAATCCATTCATCACTAAAGACAATTAAAATGTGAACTCCCTTAGCCCCATCATTTGCAGAAAACTCGATACCAGGTATTAAATGGATTTCCCTTTTCTTAGCATTCTTTCTTAACGCTTTAAATTCTGTTAAGTCAAACTTGTTATGATTTGTAATGACTGCAACACCAATTTTTTGTTGTGATAGTTGGTCAATATATTCAGTCACAAATGAATTTTCATCGCCTTTGTATATAAATTCTTTATCCGCATTTGTATGCAAATGAAAATCAGCTCTAACCCAAGTGCTTCCGTTTTTAAAAACTTCAAAGTCTTTTTCCATTTTACTTAGCTTCTTTTGTAGATTCCAAAAGATCTCTTACATCAACATCTAAAATTCTAGAAATTTGAGTCAACACTTGAATACTAGGTTGTGAGTTGTTATTACAATAGTTTGTGACTATTACATAACTTTTGCCAATTTTTTCAGCAAGCCAAGTTTGAGTTCGTCCTTGTTCCTTTAAAATTTTCTTAATTCTATTCATTTATGTTGTTGCTTTAACATTTAGAATGTAATGTCCAAAGATACATTAAATTACTTTATCATATTTTATTTATATATTGGATAATAATACATAATGTATTTTTTATAGATGCACAATATACTTTTTAACTAGTACTAACTTGAAGATTGAATAGAAACTAAATGAATACATAGCTCACCATCATCCAACATCGCAATGCGCCAGCGAGCCCTCCCGGACAAGGGCTGGAAGCGGTATATCCCGAATCGAAAGTGAATTATGATCCCGCCTTTTAATCAACGCATTCAAATACCTCTGTTACCATTTCCTAAACTTTGATCTCTCCCTATTCTTAACCAAGAGGCAATTCAACGCTTAATACGTGCTCTATACTCATCATAGTGCTTTTGCCTTTTGAGCCAAAAAGATGCTTTAATTTTAAGGACATCTTCAAATCGTATAGCCATATCTGGTGTTATAGAACTGCTACCATTTGTTAATGCAGTAATTGTCTTTTCTGGCTTTCCAACTCTAATTGAAAACTCCTTATTACCCATACCCATTTCCCTTAATTTTTCAATTAATGTAGTGCCAGGGTGAGAGACTGTATCGGGATGATATTGATTTATTGTAGTCTTCATGATTTTAGATATTAGTGATGATTTGTAATTTCTGTGATTTCAACAGCTTTTATTTCGATCCATACATATTGACCGTCTTCGTTTTCGGGGATTGGTTTTATATATGATCGTCCAACATTTTGCAAATCCACACTTAGTTTAGAGTTCCACTACCCTACTTATTCATCAAATCTTCTAGTTTATAATTTTGAAGCTGCCCGCCTTTTTCATTTTTCAAATTCAAATATTCGTTCTTGATTTGAATCAACATCCAAATCTTTGGGTCTAAATTGAAGATGCGGCTAAGGATAATAGATAACTCAAAATTTACTTTTCGACTTCCTGACAGTATTTTATTGAAATTGGAAGGCTTAAGTCCGATGTATTGGGCTAATTTTGTTTGCTTTATTCCTAGCTTATCAAGATACAATCTTAAAAAATCTCCGATAGTAATTATGTCCGTACTTCCTTCATCTACATTCAAGTAATCCTCCATTTTGATTTGTAGCGCTAAAAGTTCAATGCTTCTTTTTTGTTTATCTTCTAAAGACTCCGCCTTCTCTTTTAGTATTAATTGAAATTCCTTAAACTCTTTTGAGTTGACATCCATCGAAGTAGTTAAGACTCCATCTTGAGGTTCATTAATCTTCTTTGCCATAATAATTCTATTTCTTATTTCTCTTTAAAAAAGTATTGATCAATTTTTCTCCATCACTGGGTTCAATGAACATTTTTTGACCTAAGGCTACTTGAGCAAAATAATTTTCTTTATACCACTCAATTAGTTTTGTCTTTGATTCAAAAGTTATAAACCCTTTATAGTTACTTTCTAATTTGAATGATTCTCGACATGCAAATGCGATAAGGCAGCCAGCGACATGATTGTACCTTTTATTTTCTTGTCCGATGTTGTGTGGCGCAATCTCAAGCAAATCCATAATCAACATTCCATCTTGCTTCTTTAGTTGCAAAACTCCCTGAATGGAAGAAGGATTTGATTTTAGTCTTAAGATAAACGTTTCGGTTGCCTTTCTCTTTATAATTGTTCTCCAAGTAAAATTCCAACCGTTCTTTTTTAAAGGCATATCCTTCGAAGACCCCACTACAATTTCAGCTTCTACAAGGCTATTCGTTTGATTGTCATATATATACATTTAAGAGACTTGGCGTTAATTAATTCGCATAATACAATATACATATAATTATACAAAATTGACAACTTATTATGGTAAAATTGTCTAAATAAGATAATTTATACCCCCCTCGAAGAGAATTATGAGTTATGGATTATGAAGTATGAATGCAGCTCGAGAGAATTATGAATTACGAAGTATGAAGTATGAATGCAGCTTATGCGTATGCCTTTTTCTGCATCTCGACCTGTCAATAAAAAAGAGACCACAAGAAATAATCTTGCAGTCTCTTTAAATATTCTTAATATCTATAATTTTACACTGAGTCCAAGATGTATGGATTGGACATAGTCTTTTTTCCAAATCTCTTGAGAAGAACAGCTTCATTCTTAGCATCCAAATTTTCAGATTCGATAATATCCATTATCATGGGTTGCTTTAACCCAGGTATTCTAATCTTGAAAAAAGGCCATAGTACATCAGTCTTATATATCTTCTCTAGGTCTGAAAACCCAGTAAGCCTAGCGTACTTGGATTGTTTTTTAAATTCGTCACTATATCTAAAATTCCAAAGTTCATTTTCAACGGATAAATACCCAATGATAAGATTTTTGATCTTTAAGGTAAAACGAATCTCACATGTAAATTCAAATTCAACAGGTTTCAAACTTTCTGTATCGCCTTTGTAAATTAATCTTTTGAGTAGGTTTAGCATTAAATAAATTTTCTTAATTGTTCGAAGCGTAAGTTTAATATTTCAACTATTAAAAAACACCTTTCTGTGCTGAAATAACGAAATATAGTCTGTTTTAGTTTCAAAATAGCACATTTCTGACTTTCGATGCTAATCAGCTGAGATATTGCGTCTTTATATTCAGATTTGTAGCCTATCAGATACTCCATTAACTCGAAATGGTTCGCTTTTGAATTTTCGTTGAAGCTAAATCTTGGTTTGGATTTAGATAAAAAAGCCATAATCTGATCTTTAGATCCACTTCTATACTGCTTATACATTCGCTGTATACGACTCTCTACAGTATTCCAAAGCAATCCGCGAGCTGTGTCATAAATGGGAGCAAATTCCACTCTTTTATTAGATTTACTTTTTATATCTCCAATTACACCCCAATTGTAGAAGTGTCTATCATTATTTCCAACAATTGCATCAAAAGTGATAAGTTTAACTAATTCAACTAATAATGCACTACCTTGAATAGGATGAACGTGATTCATTGCATCTTCAATTACGTCAAAGGTTAGCAATTCTCTCCTTTGGCTTCTATCTCTATTTATGCCATCAACAAATTCTTTGTCCTCAAAATATTCGTGTAAAATTTCGACACCATGAATTAAATTTTTCTTTCCTCGTTTTATAAAATCTTTACTCAGAAATCTGATTTGTCCATTGGCTGTAACTAGTCTAGTTTCATTCATCTTCAATCCAATGGATTCCCCGATTTGGTTAATGCCAAATTCTACTATTGACTCATGAGGATATGACTTTCCTCCAAATTTCGCGTAATAGCCATCCCACATAGCTGGATTACTTTTCCTTGGACAACCTTGATAGTAAAAATATGCCTTGATGTATTGTTTTGGTGCATCACCATCTAGAGGCACATCGACAACGTAATAGTTACTATTCTTTAGATGTGGAATTGATTGAATATTGATAAACCCAGAAAATTCCTTCGAGTTCTCTTTTCGTAGCTTAGACTGGATAATGTGTTTCCTCATTTTTCAATTCTGGATTGTCGGTAGCTCTGCTGCATTGATATACAAACTCCTTACGAATTCTTGATTATCTTAATATACAAAACTAACAAAAGTATCCAGAATTTAAAGGTTCTTAAATGAAACACACGCAATATCGCAATGCGGCAGCGAGCCTACTCGGACAAGGGGTGGAAGCGGTATATCCCGATTTTTTCTTTCGGGATGTAGTAGCGGACGACCCTGAAGAGAATTATGAGTTATGAATGCTGCTCACGCTTGTACCTTTGCTAGGTCCTTCGCAATGCGCAAGCGAGCCTACTCGGACAAGGGGTGGAAGCGGTATATCCCGAATTTTTCTTTCGGGATGTAGTAGCGGACGACCCGGTCTCGAGCCGACGCAAGTCGGATTCGAGATGGCCCCAAAAAAACAATAATCAATGATCAGTACAGCTCTCGAATTAACCATTGACCATTAACAACTAAGCATTATTCCTAGGTCCATCTCTCTCTTGCAACACACTTTCCGAATGCAAAAACGCTGCTGCTGCCCTCGAATCCTTCACCTTCGAAGCGGTCCGCTCTAGCATCTCTGACTCGAACTCGGTCAACACACATGCTCTGATACCAGTAGCGCTCCAATCGGACTGCGGCTTGCATGCTTTGGTGATGCCTCGTGCGAGGGAAAGGGCATCGAGGAGGGCTTGATTGGCGCCTTGCCCCTTGAAGGGACTCATGGGGTGCGCCGCATCACCGATCAGGGTGACGGGGCCAGCATTCGCCAAGGATGCCGGAGATAGCAATGGGCGATCATAGACGGGATATCCGGAGATGAGATCGATGGGCGTGGCAGCCAATATCTGAGGGATCGGATGATGCCAAGGGGTCCTGCGGCAGGCTTCTGCGTGGAGGGCTTGCGGGCCTTGGGCACTCAATGCTTTGGCGGCATCCTCGGGCATGGGGAAGCTGAGTTGCCACATCACCGTGTCCGCGGTATAGGGCATCATGTAGATGCGTTCGTGACCATTGGCGGTTTGGAAAACGGTCGCCGAGTCGAGCAACGGACTCTCTACCTCCGCTAGATGCGCCAATGGACAAATGCCGAGGATGACGATGCAACCTAGATATTGGAGGGGACTGGCGTCGTCACCGATCAACAATTTTCGGACGGTACTGCGGATGCCATCTGCGCCGACCACCAGATCTGCGGTCGTCTTTTTTGTTTTGCTATCTACTTGAAATTGGAGCTCGATGCCCTCGGTCGGAGATGCGGTGTAGTCAACCAACTGATGACCCCACTGGATGTCGTCGGGTGCGCCGACTTGCTCCATTAGGGCGAGGCGCAATGCCTGCCGAGCGATGTGTACATTGTTGCGTTTGGGCGGTGATGTGGTATGGTCGGGTTTCCATTTTCTCATGCCCCATTCACCGATCACTTTGCCGTCGGTGGTATGCATCATATGCTTGGTCGAAACCACGCCATGCGCTAACGTCTCGATGCCAAAACTCTGGATGGCTTTGCTGGCTTGCTGCAAGGTCAGTCCGTATCCCTGCGATCTCGCATCGAAGCTGTGGTCGCGTTCGTATAGCGTGAAGGGGATGCTGCGATGCAAACATGCCGCCGCCAATGCGGTGCCGCCGATGCCTGCGCCAATGATGGCTATGTGGGGATAATTTTCTTTGTCGGGTGGAGGGGCTTGCTCGGTTTTGACTAAGCCCGATCCATTGCAAGTCGTACAGGGGATGGTACTGGCTTTGGGGCGGATGGGTGGTGTGCCTTGGTGGGTTGATTTTTCGTATTCTTCTAGGGCGATGCGATATTCACGGCGTACTTTCTTGCGGAGTCGGCGGCTTGTTTTGCCTCGTCCTTGGCAGGCTTGGCAGATGGTCCAGTATGTTTTTTTATTACTTTGATTCATAGGTTTTAGGTATGTAATCTCAAGCAGAGGTTCGCTGTTCTATCGCTGGCGACTTTCGCAAGCGGAGGTTCGCTACTTTATCGCTGGCGAAACCACCTAAGGCACCTCAGCCTCTCTGTCATGCAGTAGAGTAGAGTACACAGATTCAAAATAGAATCTGTGTAGCCCCCTCGTCAAACCGTACGTGCGGTTTTCCCGCATACGGCTTTCCTATAAATTTTCATCGTTTGGCTTTCACTGGTCGTATGTCTGAGGTCTTGTAAGGATTAATTAATCCATAATCTTCAACTAAAATTTTGAAGGCTTGTTTGCCATACAAGCGTGACCTCCTTTGACTCTTACGGTTATAATACCTAGTAAGCCTATTTTTAAGATAGCTTTCAAGTTCCCTAAATGCTATCTGGGTGCGGCTCACTCGTTCTATTTGATAATAATTCATCCATCCCCTGAGTTTCGGGTTTAATATTGCCACTACGGATTCAGCATTATAGTGACCTATCCGCTTAAGCGTCATATTGATATTTTGGCGTATCTTTTGACAGGATTTAGGTTTTGGCTTTATATGCCAGAACTTTGCCCCCTTATATAATATGCTATCATCATGACGTATTTGGAAGCCTAAAAAGTCAAATGGACTTTCTTTCGCCTTCACTAATCTAGTCTTCTCCGTGTTTAATATTAACCCCATCCGATCTAGATAAGATTTCAGTCTTATCAAGGATTCTTCTGTGATTTGCTTGCCCATTAATATAAAGTCATCTGCATAGCGTATCATCTGTATTCCCTGATTGCAAAAGTATCCTCCTTCTTTATTCACAATCCTATCTAATAAATTCATATAGATATTTGCAAGCAATGGTGAGATTACTCCGCCTTGCGGTGTGCCTTGTGTACTCTTCTTTCCTCCACTATATTTGCCATCCGCTTCTACTATTGGAGCTTTTAGCCAAAGTTTTAACAGATCTAATATGCGTGGATCTACAATACGCTCCTTAACTGCTATCAATAGCTTATCATGAGGTATAGTATCAAAATATTTACTCAAGTCCGCGTCTAGTACTGTATGCTTACCCTCTCGGAGTACTCTATGGATTTCCCTTATAGCTCCTTCTGCAGAACGCTTTGGGCGAAATCCGTATGATGAGTTATCGAAGTCTGACTCCCATATTGGCTCCAGCAATATTTTACAGGCCTGTTGTACAACCCTGTCTTTTATCGTCGGTATCCCTAATGGTCGTTGTCCGCCATTCTCTTTATCTATCCATACTCGTCTGACCGCTTGTGGTTTATAGCTTCGTTTACGCAGCTCCTCCTTTATCTCATAAAGAAAATCTGTTCGTCCCGTTGCTTCTATGTCACTGTAGGTCCGACCATCTATTCCTGCACTTCCTCCTTTTGATTTACATCGTCTGTAAGATTCTTCCAGTATATAATCCAAAAATATTTTATCATATAGAATATAGAACTTGTACTCTTTTTCCTGTTTGGCTTTCAGATATAGTTTCAGTTGTAACAGTCTCACTCTTTCCTTTGAGCTTCTATCCTTGCGCTTCTTTTGCGACAACGATTCTATCTCAATTTCGATCTTTTTATAAATACTCATTTCTTTAATTCAATCTTGTGACTATTATCTAAAACGCTCGTTTATAGTAATGCCCCTTCCCTCCTTATAGGTTATGTTGTCCTATATATCATCAGTACTACGAGCATCTCCGCCACCCTCATCTACCTTTGGCTTGAATAATGTTAGGGCTTCCCATGTTCATACTTCCCCCTTTCCATGCACGCCATCCCATCTTACCCCGTGCAGCCATATCGATGCATACTATCGTTACTTCTCGACATGTTTCAGGTTTCGCCTACCTCGGAAGGTTGACCACTGCAGCTTTTTGTAACGAGGCCTAATTGGGTTCATTCACATTACGGCTTACATGAACGCTCTCTATGAACTTAGCACGATTAGTCTCCCGCACGCACCTCATAGATGCTTTAGACTGAACGACAAATTGGTCTATGTAATCCTTTCATATTACTGGGTTAAATGATTATATAAAAAGTACGCTTCATGGCGTACCAAGGAACCTAAGAAGAAAAACCTAAGGTACCCCGCCTCGATTAGTCGGGCAAGCTTTTGCAAGTGAGCTTGGCTTATATTACGCAGGTGTTTAACGCCTGGAAACGCTTCATTTTTTAAATCTCATGGAGCTTAATATAGGAACAATTAAGAGCAGCATTTTATAACTTAAAAGTCTAAAATGTAATCTCATCTAAGTCATTGATTAGCTATCAACTATCCACTTTCAACTCTCAACTAACTTTTAACTTTTAACTCTCTTCGGTAGCTTTTACAATGAGCAAACCACGTACCTTGTGTTACGCCCTTTCAGGGCTTGACCAAGTGTATGCAATTTTACATAGGGCGATGCCCTATGCTAATTTGCTTGACCCCGTCAAGGTCTATAATTATACATAACTTAAAAATAGAACCCTTAATATGTATTGTTTACTGTTTAGCTACTAGAGCCAGTTCATGAATCATTTTCAGATTCGAAACCCTACTCTCCGCCCTAAAGGGGCATTACATCTTAGCGAGGGGCAACGCCCTTCGTATGTAATAGATAACCCCACAAACCCTCGTAAGGGCGAAACACTTCATCTTAAAAGACATTGTAAATTATTTCTAAAGGCTATCCAATTGGAGAATAATCTACCTTACAATAAGCGGACAGTCAAGAAGATTTCTATTGTATATGTGATGCTATCGTTTGTCGAACCTCTAACATCAGTTCTATTCTTGAATTTCTCATCTCATATCAGTTTAAATATTTTAATCTAATAAATATTCAGGTTTTAATTTGGAAATATAAAATAATTAAAAGTAAAATACAATCAAGCTGTGTGTCTTACAGAATAATTTTATTATATTGGAGATATGCTGTTATATGACGAATTCTAAGAGTATTACTCAAATCACAATACCTTTTTAAACCAAAAACAATTTCAAATCATGGCAAACAATCTATCAACACCTGTCGACTTTGGCTTACTCAACAAATGGAACGAAGTTAGAAAAATTAAAACTAAGCTAAAATCAGTTTTTGATAAAGCTTTTAATTCTTTTAGTTTTATTAGACCTGCAAGTGAAGCAGAGTCCCTTCATATATATTTTGGCTATGACGATGATAATGATGATCCTCATCACCATCAAATCAAGTTTACCATTATTGATTCTGTTGAAGATTTACCTACTGAACAATATTGTAATGAAATTAATCCCCTTCCCAACGACGATACTAAAAAAAGTTTAGAATATTTTACAGAAGTACAACCGGGAGATTCTGATCAAATTTCTGTAGAAGTAGCAATTGCTAGAATTAATAATTGGAAAGATAAAAATAAACGAGATTCTTGGATTGATAATAGTTTCAATGAAAAGAATGAAATTCTTCAAGTATACAGTGTACAAAAACCTGATACAAGTCATGGTCAAACACATATTTGTTATCTAGCTTTAAAAGAGGATGAAGGGGGTAATTATTTTCCTGATTTAATTATAGTCAATGCGGATGATAATACTTTACTCAATGTCGAAGATATAGTGTATCCAGTTCCTCCATTTAAGCCGAATGAAAATAATCCCGTAGATGCATTTGGATTACTAAAACAGCTAGTTTAAGATAAGTGGAAATCGACTTTCAACTAGTTTCCTATTTATCAAGTGTACTGCTATTTATTGGAGTACTTGTAGGGATAATCGGTCTCTTTAAATCTAATAAGAGACCGATTATTATTTGGTTGTATGTCTTTGTATGTCTGTCTTTTGATATTTTATCGCGACATTATTGGTCCTCAAATAATAATGTCTTTCTATTTCCATGGCTTAGTGCTTTTGAGTTAGTTTTGTTTTATGCATTTTATTATTCTACATTTAGAAACAAACTAATACATATATTATCACTGATTGGAATGATGATTATTTTATATGAAATAGTCTATATACAAACAGACATCATTGAAAATTACCAACCCTATTCCAGAACTATATCCTCGTTTATTATTTTGATCTACAGTATGCTAGCTGCTATTAATATAATAAGGTTTAATCAAACTATAAAACCTGAATTGAGTCTAATAAATTTTGTTTTATTATTCTATTTCTTTAGTCAACTTGTAATACTTTTACCTTTTAACTACTTGATTAATAATGACACAAGTTATATATTAGGAGTTTGGGTTTTCAATTTTATTGTTCATATTTTATTTTACAGCTTCATCGTATTCTATTTATGGAAAAGTGGCAATCGAATGAAACAATTATAATTTGGATAAGTCTATTTGGTCTAATTCTAGTGGCATGTGCAATATTTTTTGTTATTTATATCAAGATATCTACTGAAAAGATTATCAACAATAATAAAAGGGAGAACACGCTGAAGCTAGAATATCAGAAGTCACTGCTTAATGCATATCTTGATACTCAAGAGGAAGAGAGAAGAGTAATAGCGCAAAGATTACATGATGACATAGGAAGTAAACTAAACACTTTAAACTTATGGTTTCAAAATGAAGATACCTGGAATCATCCTAAGTTTCGAGAGGTTTTCACAGACATGTTTCCAGATATCATTGAAGGAATAAGGACCGTTAGTTATTCCATGTATCCGTCTAATCTTGAAGAATTGGGCCTTCCTGGTGCCATAGAAGAATTAATATCAAACTTAGATGTTTCCATTGCCCCAAAATTTTATTTACATACCGAATTTAAAAAGAAAGAGAGAAGTATAGCACTGCATTTATATAGAATTATTCAAGAATTTATAAGTAATACAATCAAATATGCAAAAGCAGACCAAATCACAATTAACTTAAGAGATACCGATAACTGTTTAATTATGCTACTAACTGATAATGGTATAGGCTTTGATTTTGAACTTGTAAAAAAAGGAATGGGATTGAAAAATATTGATAGTAGATCAAAAAGTATAGAAGCGAAGTATAAATGGAAAAAGAGCGCTAAAGGTGGAACAAGATTAATCATTTTAAGAAAACAAATAAATGTCTAAAATCAAGTTAGCAATTATCGATGATGAAGGTCTATTTGTCGAAGGTTTAAGTATCCTTTTAGGAAGCGTATATGATATCTTAATCACTTCATCAGATGGACAAGATTTTTTAAGTAAACTCTCCAATGTTGATAGGAATGAATATCCTCAAATTGCTCTCGTAGATATCAATATGAAGCCCATGAGTGGGTTTGATTTGGTGAGTCAATTAAAAGATCAGCATCCTGAAATTAAAGTAATTGTTATATCCTCCCATTATACAGAGAATGTATTAGGACATATGATAAAATTGGGCATCTCTGCATTCATACCTAAGACATCGAGTAAAGACAAGCTCGTGCAAGTCATCAACTCTGTAAATGAACATGGAATATATTTTAGCAAGTCAGACCATAAGTTGCTGCATGAATTTATGAATAAAAAAAACAGGCTTCCTAATTTATTTTCGGATGTAAAACTTACTAAAAGAGAGTTGGAAATTCTTAAAGAAATTTGTCTAGAACAAACTAACCAAGAAATTGCTTCTAAGTTATTCATAAGCAAACGTACGGTAGAAAGTCATAGGCAACGGATACTCGAAAAAGTAGGTGCTCGAAATTCTGTAGGACTGGTTATGTATGCGGTGGTTCATCGAATTTTACCTTTACCTCAAATATAAGGAATGAATCTTTGTATATCCATAGGTGATATAAAATTCACCATGCAGTTCACCTAAGCTCACTGCATGGTAAATATAAATTTATCTGCGAAGCGTTAGAGTCCAAGGATCAGATGTAGAAGTGAAATTTTCCGTGGTCGAATCTGCACAATATTTCATTGTCCAATTTGTACTATTTGGGCTTCTTGTAAAAGTTGTCATATTTGTTTGCCCATTCTTTACAAGAGCAACTCTGAATCCAGTCGCATTGAATGCACAGCCATCATAGCTTCCAGTTCCAGCTATACATTCTTGTTTCTTATTTGATCCATATGTAACATTGGATATGCTTACTTCTTGAGAATTATTTTGAGTATCCGTGTAAGTAAATGTGCCCAGCCAAAAATTAGCACTAATAGACGAACCAGCCACAGGATTGCTAAATGTACAGGGGCTCTTTGCGGGTTCGATACAAGCAGCCATCCCTACGCCAATATTATAAATAGATACTGCATTTTCACTCCAATGAAGCCAATTTTTAGGGTTTGGAGATATATCCTTATCTATCCAATATTTATTAGTATCGAGTATATAAATGTTATCATTAAATCCAGGAGCGTAAATTTGCTTGCGCTTAATCATTTGTTTTTGTCCAGAAACTATTGATGTAAAATTCCATGCGGAATCAGTATAACCATTACCTGTTGTAGCAACAACAATTTTCATATCCGAAGAAAAGTCTTTTCTGATTTGCTTTATAAAATTCACCAAGTTACTCCTATAGTTCGCAGCATAGTGTTTTGAATTTGTGTAAGGAGGATTATTTTGGTAATATCCGTCGTTTTCGCCTTGAAACCAGATAAATCCCGCAATTTCAACGTTCATATTATTGTAATGGCCATGTATTACATTATCAACGAACACTTTCATTCTATCGTAATAATTGCCAGCCACATTTGGCTTGAAATTAACGGCAAGATCTGCTCCACCCCATGCTGTTTTAATAATAGCAATTTGTTGATTTGGTAGTTTTTCCTGTAATGCATTTCCAAAGCCAAATTCAGGTCCTATCCATGCCTTGTTTTTGCCGCGACCTGCTATTAAATTAGAATCTCGTAGGTATGTATCATTGTCGGTTGGCCCGACGTCTCCTATTCTAGAAAAATACCGAACATTAGGCGTTGGATTATTCGAACTGCTATAGTCACATTTTCCGCCACAACGTGACAATGTATATTCCGGATTACTAATATTGTCAGGATTAATTTTACCATAACCTACCATATTAGACTGGCCCGCCATAATATAGACTTTAACTGTTCCATTTTGAGATTCTGCATTGAATGAGCAAAGAGCAATAAAAATTGTTACTAGAAAGTAAATTTTGAATTTCATTTTGTTTTGTTTTTATATAATTATTGAATAGCATTTATTAGGTTGTTTTTGTCAATTAAATTACATCTTCAAAACAAAAGTGAAAATGCCATTTCAATCACATGTTTCTTTCTTCCCTTCCATAACAAATGTCTAACAATAATTCTAACTCTTTTAGAGTACAAATACGGGATTTTATAATTGGGTATTTATACGTATAGAAGCTTTGGTTTAGTCAGAGCCTATGAATTTTCCCTAGTTATTGATTTGCGTCAATACTTCTGTTAAAATCTAACTAGTTTTTGATTTGCATTACTAAGCGATGGTGAGTAGAAATAAAATCTATTTTAGATTCTATTCTAGAGGGAAAAAATAATATTAATAAGAACTCAATGATTTAAATTTTAGATTTTTACTATACGGAATTTCTACAGGGTGGTATTAGAGATATACATAAATGGCACTTACTGCTTGGTAAAATTTGATTACTATCAATGTATCTTCTAATAATCTTATTCTATTCTCCATCGCTTTATACAACCCCTCTAGATTATTCTCCTAAAATCGATCATCGCTTCGCTAAATAAAATCTCTTTCAATCAATTTCATGTGTCAATTTGTCTATAAATTCCCTGAAGATAAACAACAAGCTAATAGTCAAG
>Ga0209187_1001241_pt1 | contig 31576 bp, 25 predicted proteins | sample BantaG_FD_187430 | JGI IMG/M metagenome (GOLD analysis project Ga0209187, IMG submission 187430) | Marine algal microbial communities from Bantry Bay, Ireland - BantryBay_4 metaG (SPAdes) (version 2) | ecosystem: Host-associated > Algae > Red algae > Unclassified | place: Bantry Bay, Ireland...
GGAGGTCACCGGCATGTCGGAACGACTGATAAAAGAGTACATCAACATCATCCAATCCATAGAAAATCATGAAAACGAAAACGACATCCCAGACCGCTGATTGCCATATGGCGTTATCTTCGGAGCTGTACACACCGGAAAAACAAACGATTAAGCGTGCTACCGAAGCTGCGCGATATGTATTACACAGACTCTGAAACCCCCGCCTATGATAAGCCCTCTGGCACCTTAGGTCCCACCCTAGCCGTTGCCCCCGCATTTGGTTGTACGGGCGCCTTTTCGTGGCATGGAATTTATTCCGAGTCTGTGACGTGACGGAATTCATTCCGCCGTACGTTTCAGTTCCTTATAAGTCATTCGTCCGTCACCGCCTGGAAGGCGATGGCACAAACACGCCCTTGGAAGGGCATGGTGCTTTATGGAGAATACGAAACAGCCGTTGCCGCATTTGGTGTACAGCCGGTCTGACAAAAACAGAGGTCTGAAAGAAAAAGCCAGAGGTCTGAAAAAAAAAGCCAGAGGTCTGAAAGAAAAAGCCAGAGGTCTGACAAAAACAGAGGTCTGAAAACAAAAAACAGAGGTCTGAAAACAAAAAACAGAGGTCTGAAAGAAAAAGCCAGAGGTCTGAAAGAAAAAGCCAGAGGTCTGAAAGAAAAAGCCAGAGGTCTGAAAGAAAAAGCCAGAGGTCTGAAAACAAAAACAGAGGTCTGAAAACAAAAAACAGAGGTCTGACAAAAACAGAGGTCTGATATAAAAAGTGGGAGGTGAGGGATTCGAACCCCCGACCTACTGGGTGTAAACCAGTCGCTCTAACCAACTGAGCTAACCTCCCGTTTGAGGTGAGTTGAGAACGTAGCCATAATCAGGCGGTTGTCAATTCATCAGATCGAGTATTTTTCCGCAATCCAATCGGGGATATCAACCGGGCGCCCAGTCTCGATCGAGATCATCACGTAATCAAATTCACCGGAACAACAGAGCTTGCTGGTTCCATGATTAAAAATCTTAAAGGCGACGCTGACAGCCCCGCGGATGCCGACCTTGGAAACATGAGTGAGCACCCGCATTTCATCGCTAAGTTTTAGGGAGCGCTTGTATTCCAGCTCAGCCCGCTTCACCACCCAAGAATACCCATGCTCGATAAATTCCTGAAACGGGATGCCGTAGCAACGGTCCATTTGGTCAAATCGTGCGGCAAAGACGTAGTCCATATATTTCGCTGAGTGCACGTGGCCATTCATGTCGATATCATCGGGCCGGACCTGCAAGATACTTTCGAATTGAGCGTATTCGGAATTATCGTTTGAGCTCTTTATCAAGGTCGACTTCGACTTTCTTCGGATTGTATTTGTCGTGTGGTCCACCAGTAATTTTGTGGAGACGGATATGTACATTTGCAAAGGGTGTATCCACCTCCATTAGGGTTAAAACCTGACGATCATCGTTGGAGACATAAATCACCATTTTGCCTTTCCGAACGAATAGCCCCTCGAAAGCTGCCTCTGGATTGAGGCGAATGCTATCCACCTTACCGTAGGTTCCGGTTTTGATGTTTTTATTTTTGCCGGTAACAATATCGAGATCATAAATTCGCTCGTCGGCCATAACACTAAACGCGTACTTGGTATTGGGTTTAAATTTTTGCGAACGAACCATGTACATAAAGGTCGCGAGATCTCGGGTATTCTCGTCAATCGCATAGTCCTTTTTCTTCTTTCGATTCACCGACACCCACCTAGCCATCTTTTTGGTCTGATCAAAGGTCGTATGTTCGCGACAATGATATTTTCCTTCATTTAAAACCTTCACAAACTGAATAGGCGTTAAAGTGGCGGGGTCGACAATGCTTTCGATAAAGTCATTCACCGGATACACTTTATTCAAGATGGCTGCGGTTGACTGGGTACGAAAGCGAATCGCAATGTACTTCTTCCCTTTGATCTCAACCCATCGTGTATCGGCGGTTGATTTCGCAACCTCAATAAATCCCCAATAAATTTTAAAATGGATCGTTTCCCCGATCGGGAAAGGGGTTTCTACATTTGGAGGACTAGCTACAGCAGGCAAATTGGTATAAATTTGCGTTTCTTCGCCTGAAGCAACGCTCAACAGGCTAAACGCAAGGGTTAAGGCCAAAGCGGGGAGAAAACATGCGAAACGGTTCATACCAAATAGACTCCACTGAGGTGGAAAGAATTCAAGATGATTTTACTGCGAGGCAGCGGATGATGCATAATTCGAGTAATAACTCTGGATTTCCAGCGCTTGAAACCAGGCGATAATGGGTATCAACCAAATCCTTGCGCACCCGTTTTAAATCACGAATCGGCCAATGATGGGCCTGACCTGCGATGTTACCGAGCCGAAAAGGATGCATTTTTCGCGGATCGGGCTGTAGAGGCGTCAAGAAGGAATCAATCTGCGGATCACTCCCCCAGCTCCATCCACGCCCACTCCGATGCAGCCAACCACGGTCCATGCATTCGCGTAAAACGATGATGTTACGAACCAAGGTGGTGAGCTGAAATACGATACCAACCGCGGTCTGCTTTTCCTGAAAAAGCCGGCGCAATTGGCTGATGGCTGGCGCGAGACGTCGGCTTCCAAAGGCATCCATGAAGTCCCAAATGACCGCTTCGCGATTAGGTGCAATCATAAGCCGGATGTCATCTTCGGTGATCGGAGCTCCGTTTGCGTAGACCGCAAGCTTGGCAACCTCGCTCATAAGCAAGCGTGCATCCGTTCCTGCACGCAGCAACAACTGATCGGAACGCTGAGCGTCCATGGCCAAATTGTTTCGTTTACAAGCAGCGCTTATTTGCCCTCTAGCCACGGTTTCTGCCTCACGAGAATTCTTCGGCTTGGAATGTGAAATCTCCTCCCCGAGTGACTTACAGGTTTTGTAAAAACCAGTTCGCTTGTCGACCGAAGCCCCGCTGATCAACATGGTGTTGGGAGCTTCACGATCTTTAAACCGAGAACCAAATTCTAAGATGGCCTCTTTGACGGCAGCCGAACGTCCTGGATCTTTAGCCGGGTTAAAAAAGTTCGCATCACGCAGCCAGACTGCTTTTTGGCCGCCAAATAGATCCCCCGTATAAACCGCTTGCACGACCCGTGCCAATAGATCCGTGACCTCGGTTGCATTGCTGCAACATCCGTCAAAGATCTCAAGCGAAGTAGGCTGTTCCGCGAGCGGAACCAGGGCATCGACGCGCTTGCGAGCCGCTTGATCAACGAGGAACTCTTCGTCCCCATGGATCAAGATAAGCTTTTTAAGGTTGTTGGGGTCCTTGGGCATTTCCACTCAGTTGACGTTGCAATTTTTGGAAGAGAAGTTGCTGCTTTGGCGACAACTGACTTCTGCTGCTAATGATGTTTTTCTCGAACTGTTTTGCAACGTCTACGTTACCTTCTTTCAGCTTAAGCTCAAGGAGAGACAGAAGGGTCGAGGTCGAATTTGGTCGTCCTGCTAAGGCTTTTAACAAGGCAGCCTCTGCTTCAGGAAGCCGATCTTTCGCGAGTAAAATGGCTCCGTAGGTATCGAGTGAGCCGCTGTCATCCGGCGAGATGCTCAACGCTTCTTCAATCAGAGGAAGGGCTTGATCAACTTGCCCGCGCTCATAGAGCAAATACGAAAGATTATTTAGGGCGCGATAGCTACGTGCCGCTTTCAAACTCACGCGCCAAGCAGACTCCGCTTCGAGCACATTGTTTTCACCGTACAAGAGTTTCCCGTAGATTAAATTTCCGTAGCCACTCTGCGGATTCACTGCGAGTAGCTTTTTGACCCGAAGTTCAGCCTGGCCTTTGCGGCCAAAATATTCATCCATCCGCAACCGTTCCGTGAGAAGTTGCTCGTGAATGCTGAACTTCTTAAGGAAGGTTTGCAGCACGAGGTCGGCCTCTTTAAATTCTTTGCGAATGACATGTGCGCGAACCAGCATCAAGGCATCGCTCGGTTGCGAGGCGGGATGCTTAAGCAGAGCATAGCTGGCGCTTTCAAATTGTTCTTGGTCATCCGCTTTTGCCGCCAATAGACATTGTAGGCCGTAAGCAGATGGTTGCTTCACTTTTTTGGCGCGTTGGCGCGCGAGTTCGAGGGCCTCATCTTCATTTCCTTGACTGAGCTGAAGCACGATCTCCTCCGGAAGCGGGATGCTTTTATTATCAACTTCGCGCTTCATCCGCTCGAGGTATTCACCCGCTTGCTGAAATTGATTTTTAGAAAGGCAAATTCGAGTCATACCTCGTAGCGCGCGCATGTTTTTAGGATCTTTGGCGAGGAGCTGCTGACAGGTCTCTTCGGAGGACTCATAGTCTCCAGTCTGGAAGTATAAATCAGCTAAGGATTGCTGGATATTTTCTTTCCCTGGAGCCAAGGCTTCTGCCCGCTTGAGCTGACCCAGAACCAGATCTGGACGTCCACTGGCCGCCCATGAGTAACCACGACGAATGAAATAAAACGGATCTCGGATATAGCCGTAAAAATAAGCAAGCGACCTGAGACGGTAGCGGTTGAGCGGATCTTTCAGCTTTGCCTCAAGTTCCTCTCCGACCATGTCTGAGCCTTCAAAACGGTGCCCCGAGGACGACAAATTCACCAGATTCATCAACGCGCTTAGATTATTGGGGTCTAAGAAGCGGGATTGGTTGTAGGCTTTATGCGCAAGATCAGGGCGCTCTAGGTCTTCCAAGAGAGTCCCTGTGTTGTTGGCCGAACGACCCAATTGCCGAGAGTATTCGTAGCAAAAGTTTCGTAGCGAAGGAGCAGATGCGACGAGTTCTTTGAAGCCACTATCGGGATGATCGGACCAATACGCTTGTTCTTTTTCGAAAAGTGCGACGGGGTCGACTTCTTCTGACGTAGCACTCCCGAGATAAACAATTGCGGATGGGACGGGTATTTTTCCCGCACGAATCCAAATATCCGGATCATTCAAAGCAGCAAGCTTCATCAATGCGCTATCGTCGGTTCGAATCCACTCGTCCAAGACAGGGTAAATTCCGACATTGCACAGACTCTTCAGCCTAGGTGACTCAAAAATGCTGCGGAGATAATTCCGATAGACTTCATGATGGGTAAGGCGCGGATTCAAGACGTCGAGTTTGACGCCCTTTTGCTTCGCCGCGAGTTGAAGCACCGAGTCAAAGGATCCTGCGATAAGCAGTTTGTCGCGCCCTTGTAGGCCGTCGATGACTTCGGAGGACCACTGATCAACAATGGCAAGTGAACGTCCGTTGGCAATGCTGTATGATTTTGAAGCCGAGAATGCGATCAGCGCGATCGGGATGATGATCGCCAGGCCGGCCCCAAGCTTCCTCAAGGCGATACTGGATTTAGAGGCGTAAGGACGACGGTAACAACACACCAAAAACCAATAACCAGCCAAGTAGCCGATCCAACAGGCGGAAACAACATACGCAATTACCACCACGGGATTCAGGCCAAAAACCTGCCAGAGAGAGGATTTCAAATTAAGCAAAAGGACCACCGCGATGCAGGTACACGAGAAGTGCATTAACGCGGACATAAAAATGGAGGACTTTTGATCGACCTTCTTGGGAAGCAGGACCACCAACGCGGGCACCGCACTGTAGAGGAGAATAAGGAGCCAACCCGTTGTCGGAATCGCGGCTCGTAAGGTAGCCCATTGATCAAACATGTAGGTCCAATACGCATCGCCGAACGAATGAATATTCATCCAAGATGCCGAGGGGTGATTCTGCAGTAAGCTCGCACCAAGAAGGCTGAAGGCGTATCCGCCCAGCCATGCAACTGCGCTGAATATCAAGATCGGAAGCGCTTTTTTGAGACCAGCCTTCATTTCGAAGGTGAGATACAGGGTCAATAAGAGAACGATCGGACCCGCAAAGAGAAGCGCGACATATTCTGAAGTAGCGAGACCATAACAAAACCAAGCCGGGATGAAATAGATCAGCTTTCGTCGGCTAAAAGCGGTTTGGAAAAAGAGGAAACTGATCAGGACGAGAATGACAGCCAAAAGAACCGGATAAGCACGTGTACTCACAATCCAACCGGGTAGGCTAAGTCCGAAAGCAAGGGCCGCAATCACTCCAGAGAAAAGTCTCGCGAATTCGACACCCGATTTCACCCGGAGCTCCTCGGAGCTTCGGGTGCGATTCATTCGAATCACGAGGAGCGCGATGAGACCACAAATGAAGGCGCCAAAAACAATCGAGATCCCATTGGTTTTGGCCACGATCTGGCTTGGGTCAGAGGCAATCCCACGAACAATTTTACCCCAGAGTGGGCTCGTCGTGGGAGGAAATTGAGAAACCATATGGTGCTTTGCAATGGCCTGAGCAGAATCTCCAGGAAAGGGAGCAGGACAAACCGTCCGCATGTATACGACAGCAAAACAACAGGTAATTAATGCAGGGATAACCCAACGAAACATTTTCATCATGGATAAATCAGTTCAAAAAAAAAGCCTCGTCGAGACGAGGCTTTCAATCAAGTAGGAAAGTTCCTTACTTGCGACGACGCATTCCGAAGAGGAACAACATTGCCGGAGCAAGCAAAGCGAAGGTAGACGGTTCAGGAACCGGTACCACTTTACCGTTTGTACCAGGAACCGCGAAGTCCGCTGGGTTGTCGATGTTACCACCATAAGCGAAGGCAGCCGTACCTGGGATACCATTAGCCGGATCCGTTACGTTGGCAGCAGTAATGCCATTCACACCATCGAGGCCTTGGCCCGGGTTACTTTGAGATTCACCGCACCAAAAGTTGGAGCCAACATCTCTGGCGTTGAACCCGTCATTCGCATCAAAGATACGAACGTAAATGGATCCACCAACAAAATCAGAAATGCCGCCGTAATCAGACTCACGGTAAGTAGATGTGACCGCACCCCCAGAAGAACCAACGCCTGTGTAGTTCATGAGCTGGCCGCTTACGGAACTACCTGTGCTGAGTACAACATCGTTGTCACTTATATTCGCATCAGCGCTCCAAACAAGCTCCCAAATCGCATTATCACTAACGGTTGTTAGCGGTGAGGTTGGATATCCTGCAAGGCCATTCCATGTGATGACAATGTCAGCTTTGGCAACTGAGAACAAACTCGCAAGCATTGTGGTAAGTAGAATAATTTTCATAAACATCTCCTAAGCAGATTTAGATTCGGGCTACAAGCGCGAATCAAGGCCAGACATAGCCTTTTCCGAACGTGATATCGCGTGCACTTGCACCTGGGCGGTAATAAATCGCGCCTTGGCTTACTTCAATGGGAGAAGGAGCACCGCTGTTCCATGTGCTAACCCCAGTAAAAGGGTTGGCGACGAAGTTGTAGGAGTAGTATCCTTGGGCGACGGTGTCCCAGAGGTAAATGATATCACCAGACTGAGGACCTGCATCAGTTGGAGAACCTGCAGGTGTGCCGGGTGGAGGAGTAGTATCTTTAAGGACCGATGTGTTTGCATCGATGTCAGTTGGATATGGGTTGGTGAAGAACGAGAGTCCGGATCCAACAAAGCTTTTAAGCGTGGTTTTCTCACCGGCTTCATCTGGCACTTCGCCGTACATGTAGAAGTCGTAGCTAGCGGAAGCACCCGTAGATGGGACGTACATGAAGTAGGAGTCGCCACGAACAGGTCCATTAGGGCCACCGGCTTGTACCTGCCAAGATGCAACGCCTGTGAACGGATTGCTTACAAAGTTGACTGAGCCGTACCCTTGAGATGCAGCATCCCAATAATAGACAATCGAACCTGCAGGAAGATTGTCGACACCGAGCATGTCATTCCAGGATTTGTTCAACCCTGGGAAATTTTCGAATGGCTGACCAAAGAGATCAAGACCGCCAGCAGGAACTGTACGTTTAGCGTACCCTGCAGCATTTTTACTCGATAGCTGAGCCGGAGATGTAAGAGTGAACGCTGCGCTGAGCAAGCCCCCTACCATAAGTGATTTAAGTTTCATAATTTTCCTCTTCGATGGATATATGTCTAATTCTAATCCCCGTAACGGGGTTTGTAAACTCATTTTTACTTTTTTGAGGGTTTTGGAGCGAAACAGTCTTTTAACGCTCTAAATCCCTCAAGCTTTTTATAAATTTTTGTCGTTGGCCGTAGTCTTTGGCCGTAGTCGTCAGCTATAGTCGTTGGCCATGGTCGTTAGCTATGTGAGTGGGATCTACCCCATATTCTATATTTCAGATAAGCAGGTTCCATGCCGACGCACAGAAACCATTGTTTTTTTGTTCAAGTTTCTGTAAGCCTACTACCCTAAACCGTTCAAAAAAACATGCAACTTTTCGTAGCCATCGTCATCTCCTACCTGATCGGGTCCATCCCGTTCGGCCTTCTTGTCGCAAAAATGAAGGGGGTCGACATCCGAAAAGTAGGTAGCGGGAACATCGGAGCTACCAATGTATTTCGCTGCGTTGGCAAAGCCTGGGGAAGCCTAACCCTCTTCCTAGACCTGCTTAAAGGACTGCTTCCCGTCCTATTTCTTGCCCCACTTGTCGACAAAGCCTCGCTTGGCGGTATGGAAATCGCAGCCGAACTCTGGCCGGTTCTCGTCGGCATTTTTGCCATAATTGGGCATAACTTCCCGATATTCCTAAAGTTTAAAGGAGGCAAAGGCGTCGCGACCAGCGCCGGAGTGGTCATCGGACTCGCTCCTTGGCTCGTCCTCGTTGGCCTCGTCGTCTGGATCCTATTCACGTTCGCCACGGGCTATGTCTCTATTGGCTCCATTGCAGCTGCGATCGCAATTGCGGTGATGAGCTGGCTCCCCATCCCCTTCCCCTCACTACCCCCTCAACTACAGGTCAGCCAGACCGTTGCCATCACCCTCACCTTATTGGCAGCCCTCATCATTTGGCGCCACCGACACAATTTGGTTCGGCTAAAAAATGGAACGGAAAACCGCTTCAATCTTCGCAAATCCGAGAAACCAAACCCAACATGAGCGTATCTAAGAAAATTGTTGTCATCGGAGCTGGTAGTTTCGGCACCTGTCTATCCGTCGTATTGGCCCAAAACGGACACGAGGTGCACGTATGGGGCCGCGATCAGGAAAAAATCGATACCATTACAGCCACCAAGGAGAATAGCCGCTATCTCCCAGGAATCGCCCTGCCAGACTCGATTCAATGGAGTGCGGATCGGAGCTGCGCGGAAGACAAAGACATCGCGTTAATCGCTGTCCCTTCTCGCTACTTCAGGTCGACCCTCGAGTCCTTTAAACCGCACTTAAAGCCAGACTGCATTATTGTGAGCGTGGTGAAAGGACTCGACCCCAATACCGGCCATCGCATGACCCAAGTTGCAGAAGAGATTCTGGATCGAGGCCCGGTTGCTGCGCTTTCCGGCCCAAGCCATGCTGAAGAGGTAGCTCAAGGCATACCCGGCGCGGTCACGGTAGGCTGTAAGGACAAGAATATCGCCGAGACACTTCAACATACCTTTAACAACCAAACCTTTCGCGTTTACCGCTCAAGCGATGTTGTCGGAGTTGAAATCGGAGGCGTGATGAAAAACGTGGTGGCAATTGCCGCTGGGGTTAGCGACGGCATTGGTTTCGGGGACAATACCAAAGCAGCTCTTATCACAAGAGGGCTGTCAGAAATCAGACGGCTCGGGGTTGCCTTTGGCGCAGACCCGGAAACCTTTACCGGTCTTAGTGGACTCGGCGACCTTATTGTCACCTGCGCCAGTCGCCACAGCCGGAACCGAGGCGTTGGTGAACGACTCGGCAAAGGGGAGACAATCCAACAAATCCTTGACAGTATGGAACAGGTTGCTGAAGGCTATTGGACGGCTGAAACGGCTCGACGCATCGCCCATGAAAAAGGAATCGATGCTCCGATAACCGAAGAAGTGTATCAGGTATTGTACGAGGGGAAAGATCCCGCACGCGCTGTATCTGATTTGTTATCTCGGGATCCCAAACCCGAATAACTCGATGAAAACCTCAATTTATTGCACGCACAGTTTATAGCAGGCACAGTTAAAGTAGCATAGCACATACAGTAACATCCAAAAGAGCACCCAACACGAATTCCCACATAGCACCCACATTCATTCCACTACAGCACCCATCGCTCTATGAAAACGTTCACATTGAAGGCCAGCATGTTTGTCACAACCTGCCTGGCGCTCCTATTCTGCGGCTGCACTCACCAAGGACGCCCTCCGGTTGGAGCCATTCCGACGGATCGGCAGATGGCCGACTACTTAAAGAACACGAAGGACGCGAACACCTTTTGGGTGTCGGTTGGTCCCTCATCAACCGGCCACGGATACACCTTCCGTAACGCCAATCGGGTTCACAATGGAAAAGTCACTGCGGTCGAATTCGCTTCTCCAGGAGAAAGCAGTCGCCCCTTGATCATGGTTTCAAGTCGCACCGGAGCCAAGTTCCCTGCCCTGCTCGATACCACCACTCGGAACAGCTGGGTAGATTTTCAGGCCTCGCAAGACATGCGCATCGCGCCTCTGTCCAAGACACCAGCCAATAAAGAACCCCTGCGAATTCGCCCCCGCCACGTAGAAGACAACATGGTCAGTTTTTGTGGCATCTCTGATATGCTTCGCTTCGGGAAACTACGGGTTGAAAACCCCGTGCTGAACATTCGTCCCCAATACCTCACCCTTGGCACGCTGAGCCGTTCAAACGAACAACCCGAACCACAAATCGTCATCGGAAATGAACTGCAACGAAACTTCTCTTTCGTTCAATACGACTTCCCAGATCGCCAGGTCATCTTTTCTACCACCGAACGCTATGAGCCAGAGCCCAACAGCGTCATCGCGGAGCTTACCCTTTATCGCCACAAAGGAGCCCTCGCCTGCAAAGGACAAATCAACGATTACGAAGGCTACATTCTCTTAGACGTGGCAGGAAATTACCCGGTCGCATTGGACACCGGTGAAAGCGCGGCTGACATTCGCATCGGAGACCTCAAAATCGACAACGCAGCCGTAGTCAGCGCGGATTCAAAACGCATGCTCTTGGGCGAGTTCCCCCGCGTCGCTCGGGCTGTACTGAAAAATTACCGCCTAACCTTCGACTTCGAACAGGCAAAAATCATCATCCAAAAACCATATACCGAAGATGTTATTCCGACCGAACGAAGCATCTTCAGAATGCGTGATGAATTCAAACTCCGTCGCCCAGACGTGGAGCCAGAAGCCGAAGCTACGATTCAATAAGCCGAAGCCAGATATTTCATGAAAAACTGATTCTGGCACAGTCAGAAATAAACCGCGAAGCAGCTCTCAATTTACCTCACAAATTGTCGCCCTGAATAAGCAGGCAAAACCTCTTACTTTTTACGCGTCGTAGTCGAAGCCGTAGCCGTCTTTTTAGATGCTGCGGCTTTCTTTTTAACAGGTTTTGCTGCGGGCTTATTCGCGGTGGTTGATTTAGACGTTGCAGGCTTAGTTCCAGATTTAGTTGCAGGCTTAGTTCCAGACTTAGCTGCAGGCTTAGCTGCAGATTTAGACGCCGCGGATTTAGCACTAGCGGCTTTCGCTGCTTTACCCGCTTTCGCTGACTTAGCTGCCTTTGACTTTCTTGCCTTTTTCGCTCCCTTGACCTTCGGCCAAGTCACTTGGTTGGTCGACACATCTTCCACCCGGCGGCCTCCAGGATCAATCTCCATCGTGACCTTACCATTTTTATAAATTTTCACCGTGCCTGAGGACTGACTAACCACGATCGCAACCGCAGACGTTTCCATACTGATTGAGGCCGCGGCCGTATGACGAGCCCCCAAGCCGGGCGGAAGCTGAATCTCGACATCTCCGACACGAACATGCCGTCCCGCCGCAAGCACCACGCCATCGTCGCGCACAATAAACGCGCCATCCAACATAGCAAAGGTCGTCATGGCATCACGCACACTTTGATCGTGCATATTCCGATCCGTCTCTGAATGCCCCAAGAATGGGTTCAAGGTCAGGTCATGACTCTTCTGCAATACCTCGTTAGAATCACCGATTACAAGCAAGGCTCCCAGAGGGCGACCCTCATATCCGTCCCGTCCGATCCGAAGGGCAAAGTCGACTGAGATCTGCAAAAGCTCAGAGGATATCTCTTCGGATAATTGACTTAGATCCCACCCCGTTTCGGTTTGATCCAACTTTCCCACTTCGTGATAGAGCATGGTGTCCAACACGCTTCCGCTGGTATTGGAGACTGCACACAGAACTTCTTCCCCTTTGATCAAATGCCCTGCACTGTCAGCCGCAACCAAGGCCGCCTTCAAGCGATCAATCCGCGATGCGGTTTCCGTTTTCATTAAAACCGTGGTGAACCCAAGTTCTTGCAACTCCGCTAACCGGTGCTCATTCATGTCCGCGAGAACCAATTTCTTTTTAAGTGGTTTCAATCGATCCGGATCAAAACACGACACCCCCACCGCCAACACACGGTCGGCAGCACTGTTTTTTGCAATGCGATAAAACACATCAAGAAAGGCATCAGCTAGTTCATGTTTCACGCCTACATCTATAACCGATTTGCATAAAAAAGCGAGTCCACGACGAACCGCTGGTTTCATTTTATTTTCTCCCTCCTTGCCAAAGCCAATCTTTTCAACGTATCAACACACATGCCAACAACCATGAGCACAGCCTGGGATTTCTGGATCGACCGAGGAGGAACCTTCACCGACCTCATCGGGAAAGATCCTTCGGGCACCCTGCACCCACATAAACTTCTCTCCGAGAATCCAGCCGCTTATTCGGATGCCGCGGTGCAAGGAATCCGAGACCTGCTCAAGGTCCCTCCTGGCCAACCGATCCCACCCGAGAGCATCGGTGTGATCCGCATGGGCACCACGGTTGCCACAAACGCCCTCCTCGAACGCAAAGGCGCACCCACCGCCCTGCTCATCACCAAAGGATTCGGCGACGCCCTCGCCATCGGCTACCAAGACCGCCCCGACATTTTCGCAAAAGAAATTGTGCGCCCCGAACAGCTCTATCAACCCGTTATCGAAATCGATGAACGGGTTCTCGCAGACGGACGCATCCGGCAGTCCCCCGATCTCAACCGAATACGCTCCAGCCTCGAAGCTCTTCGCAGGGGCCCGGAACCGATCGACTCAATTGCCATCGTCCTCATGCACGCCTGGCGCTGCCCACAACACGAAATTGCCCTCGCCAGCCTGTGCAAAGACATCGGCTTCCGCCAAATTTCCGTTAGCCATAAGGTCTCGCCTTTAATCAAATTCATCGGACGGGGCGACACCACCGTGGTGGACGCCTATCTCTCCCCCATCCTGCGAACCTACGTCGAGCAACTCCGACAAGAACTCGGGCACGCACCCCAGCTCCTCTTCATGAAGTCATCCGGCGGCCTCGTTACCGCCGATCAATTTGCCGGCAAAGACGCCATCCTTTCCGGACCCGCAGGCGGCGTGATCGGAGCCATCGAAACTGCTGAAGCAGAAGGTTTCGACCAAATGATCGGCTTCGACATGGGCGGCACTTCCACCGATGTCTGCCATTACGCAAAACAGTCCGAGGGCCTAGAACGCAGCTATGAAACCGAGGTCGCAGGGGTTCGGATGCGAGTCCCCATGATGCGAATTCACACCGTCGCGGCGGGCGGGGGCTCCATCCTAACCATCAAAGACGGACGCTTTCAAGTCGGCCCCGAATCGGCCGGAGCAAATCCCGGGCCAGCCGCCTATCGCAATGGTGGCCCGCTAACCGTCACCGACGCCAACATCATGGTGGGAAAAATCCAAGCCGATCACTTCCCCGCTCTGTTTGGCCCGAATCAAAATCAACCCATCGACCATGCTCGGGTCAACGCAGCTTTTGAATCCCTCGCGAAATCCCTCCCCGAGCGAAGCCCAGAAGAAATCGCAGACGGCTTCCTTCGCATCGCAGTAGAAAACATGGCCAATGCGATTAAAAAAATCTCGGTACAGCGCGGCTACGACCTGAGTTCATACGCCCTAAATTGCTTCGGAGGCGCGGGTGGGCAACACGCCTGCGCCGTGGCCGACGCCCTCGGCATGCGCTCCATTCTCGTCCACCCCTTTTCAGGAATTCTCTCCGCCTACGGCATGGGCCTTGCGCAAACCCGCATCCAATCCAGTCGCTCTTGCATGGGCCCCTTGAATCCAAAAAAGCACAGGGAAATCGAAGAGCTCACCGAGGAGCTAAAGCAGGAAATACGTGCCCAAATTACAGAGCAAGTCGCGACAGGTGGCCCCACCCCGCCCCTCGCATTCACCCAACGGGTTGACCTGAAATTTGCCGGCACGGACTCCTGCATATCCGTTGCGCTAGACGGAATCGAGGCCATGACATCTGAATTCGAAACCATGCATCAAACCCGTTTTGGCTTCCTCTTTCCAGACCGAGATATCGCAGTAGACCGAGTGGAAGTGGAAGGCATTGTAGACGTCCAAACCACGGAAAGCTGCGCCACGACTCGCTCCGAAGCAGCAGAACCTTCCGAGCAAATCGAGCCGACCCAATCGCTCAAATTTTTCAGCCACGGCAACTGGCAAACCGCCCCCGTCTTTCACCGAAGCACCCTTACCCACCCGCAAACGATTAAGGGCCCCGCCTTCATCATTGAAGCCCACCAAACCGTCATCGTGGAAGCCGGCTGGCAGCTCGTCACCTCAAAAAGCGGCAGCCTCATTCTACGTAAATCAACCTCACAGCTCACAGCTCAGCCAGCCCCAGATAGCTCCTCCCGAACCGCAAGCAAGGAAAGCACCGAAAAAGCAGACCCGGTTCAACTCGAAGTTTTTAACAACCTCTTCATGTCCATCGCGGAACAAATGGGCATCACCCTACAGAACACCGCCGCCTCGGTAAACATCAAGGAGCGCCTCGATTTTTCATGCGCCATTTTTGCCTCCGATGGCTCGCTCGTCGCCAACGCACCGCATGTTCCCGTCCACCTCGGAAGCATGGACCGCACCGTACAAACCGTCATCAAAGCAAACGGATCCGACATTCAACCCGGCGACGCTTTCCTCATCAACGCACCCTACGCGGGCGGCACTCACCTCCCCGACCTAACCGTCGTGAGCCCCGTCTTTGACATGTCAGGAAACGAGCTATTATTTTACCTCGCCTCACGCGGGCATCACGCCGACATTGGCGGCATGGCCCCGGGATCCTCCACCCCTCGCGCCACCCATATCGAGCAAGAAGGCATTGTCATCGACAATTTTCTCCTCGTCCGGAACGGCGAGTTCCATGAAGCAGACCTACTCAAGCTCCTACAGGCTTCAACCTGGCCAGCTCGCAACCCGACTCAAAACCTCGCTGACCTCCGCGCCCAAGTCGCAGCCAACCAACGCGGGGCCGAAGAACTTTTAAAAACCTACGCGCGTTATGGCCGACAAACCGTCGAGGCCTACATGCACCACATGCAGGATCATTCGGAAGAGATGGTGCGCCGATTGGTAAAAACCCTATCGAACGCTCAAGCCACCTACCACACCGACACCGGCCAAACCATTTGCCTTCGGATCGACGTCGACCCCGAAAGTCGAAGCCTCACCATCGACTTCGAAGGCACCTCCCCAGCCATGGAAAACAATTTCAATGCGCCCGAGCCCATCACCAGAGCTGCGGTCTTGTACGTCTTCCGCCTGATGACCGAAGAGGCCTTCCCCATGAACGCGGGTTGCCTGCGGCCGATTAAAATCCTCATCCCGAAAGACAGCCTACTCCGCCCGAGTTATCCGCGCGCGGTGGTTGCGGGAAATACCGAAACCAGCCAGCACGTCACCAACTGTCTTCTCGAAGCGCTGGGGGCGATGGCTCACGCTCAAGGAACCATGAACAACCTGACCTATGGCAATGAGCGCTTTCAAAATTACGAAACCATTTGCGGCGGTGCCCCGGCCGGTCGACTGAATTCCGGCCAAGGATTCGCGGGGGCCAGCGGAGTCCACACCCACATGACCAACACCCGAATGACCGACCCCGAAATTCTCGAACATCGCTTTCCGGTTGTGGTCGAAGAATTTTCCATCCGCCGAGGATCAGGTGGTGTGGGCAAATTCCCCGGCGGCGACGGCACCCGACGTGTTATCGAATGCCGTGAAGACATGCAGTGCGCCATCCTTTCAAGTCACCGCCTCCACCCACCCAAGGGCTTAAACGGAGGTGGCGCGGGCGAGGTCGGAGCCACCAAAATTCGACATCGTGACGGCAGCTATACGACCTTGAAGGCCTGCGACGAACGGGCGCTACAAGCAGGCGAAGCAATCATCGTCGACACTCCAGGAGCAGGAGGCTTTCAAGTTAAGCCGACTGGCGAGACGAGCTAGAAAACCTTCGCCATTGAATGGCAAAGCCTCCTTCAACCTCTGCCATTGAATGGCAATCGTGGAGTAAATAGTTGGGTAGATCGTGGAGTAAATCGTGGAGTAAATAGTGGGGTAAATAGTTGGGTAGATCGTTGGGCAATAGTGGCCAAGGCGTCTCGCCTCAGTGGACCTCCGCACAGAGTCGGGACGCCTCTGTCACTTTAGCTCGTCCCGTCAACCAATCGAATTCTATCAAAACGTCTGGGTTGCCGGTGATTCTTCGCAGTTCATGGCAAAAGCCTTAACGAGGCAACGATTTCCCTCTATGTATAGAAGACACACGCCTAGGCTTGAAAACGAGCCCAGAAACCTCCATTAGACATGCAATGAGTGACAACGAATCTGTGATCATAGCCGAAAACCTGAGCAAGGTCTTTCGCGATTTTTGGAACCGCCCTCGGGTAAAGGCGGTAAACGGAATTAGCTTTGAGGTTCGTCAAGGCGAAGTGTTCGGCCTCCTCGGCCCGAATGGCTCCGGGAAATCGACCACGATTAAGATGATTCTCGGATTGCTTCACCCCACAAAAGGCAATTTGCGCGTCATGGGGCAATCGCCTAGAAACGTTGCCGCCAAATCCCGCATTGGCTATCTCCCGGAAGAGTCCTACCTCTACAATTACCTCACGGCGGAAGAAACCCTCGATTTTTATGCCCGTCTGTTCGATCTGAGCAAGCGCGAGCGCAAAGAGCGTATCGGGCAGCTCCTGCACATGGTTGGCTTGGAACATACCGGTCGCCGCACCATCGGCGAATTTTCAAAAGGCATGGCACGACGTATTGGCCTCGCGTCGGCTCTGATTAACGACCCGGACTTGGTGATTCTCGATGAGCCCACCTCGGGTTTAGATCCGCTTGGCACCCGCCAAGTAAAAGACTTGATTCTCAAACTGGCCGAGCGCGGCAAAACGGTCCTACTCTCCTCGCACCTGCTCTCGGACGTGGAAGATGTTTGCGACCGCATCGCGATTTTATACGGTGGCAATGTTCGCGCCCAAGGCCCGATCCGCGAGCTGCTTCGTTTCGAAGATCGCTACCAAGTAAATTTACCGGTGATGGAAAAGCCAGAGCTCGAGCGCGTGCTCGCGGCCTTGCGCGAGGTCATGGGGCAAGAACCTGATCTCGATCAACCGAGCCGCAATCTCGAACAATTTTTCCTCGAAACCATCGCCAAGGCGCGAGAAGAGGTCGAACCAACCTCCGGTGCCGGTCCTGAAGCGGATGTGGCAGAGTTTCTCGCCGAAGAGGCAGAGGCCGCGACCCCGAGCGCCCAAGTTGATGCGCGCATCGAAGACTTGCTGGACGACTAAGCATGAATCGTATTTTCGCCATCACCTCGATTGCCATCCGCAACGCGATCCGTTCCAAGATCGTGGTCATGCTGATGGTGCCACTGATCTTCGCCGCCGTCGGCATCCCGCTCATGATCAAGGGCGACGGGACCATGGTCGGCAAAGTGAAAATTTTGTTGAACTACAGCCTTGGGTTTTCCCTCGCGGTGCTTTCCATCGTCACCCTCTGGAGCGGTTGCGCCTCCATCAGCACCGAGATCCACGAGAAGCTGATTCATACTGTGGTCAGCAAGCCGATTAGTCGGTTTCAAATTTGGCTCGGCAAATGGTTCGCGCTTCTTATTGTAAACTTTCTCTTGGTCGCGTTCGCGGGCATTGCCATTTATGGCGGCTTACGCTGGCAAACCCGCCTCGCAGGGGAGGAACAGGAGACCTTGCATCAGACCGTGCTGACCAGCCGTAAAATGGTGCCGCATATTGAGCCCACCGTCCCCGACGAAATGGTGAAGAGTTATTACGAAGAGGCGCTTCGCCAAGGCCGCCCCGAAATTCCGATTCATCGCGTACGAAATACCATCAAGAACGAACTGCTAGATCGTCGTGCAGTGGTCCGCAAAGAAGGCGGCGAGACCTTTTGGCTGTTTGAGGTAAAAGACAAACTCCGCGAGGATCACCCCCTCTATCTCCGCTATCGTTTTGACCTACTTGCGATGGCCTCCGAATCTGAAAGCCCAGGTATTTGGCGCTTTGGCAAACAGGCTGATAGCCCGCAAATCCCGGTGCTTCACGAAGCGCAACTTATTCACGAAATCGAGATTCCCAAGGAGTCTATCGATGCAGACGGGCGGGTAATGATCACCTACGTGAATCAATCGAGTATGGATGTGTTGATGGATCGTAACTACGGCCCGAGCCTCCTTTTTTACCGTGAACCCTTCGTGGTGAATTACATGAAAGCGTTGTTGATGTTGTTTTTCCAACTCGCCTTTCTTGCCGCGATCGGGCTTACCGCCGGCTCACTCTTCTCCCTCCCCGTGGCCGCGCTCGTCTCTTTCTTCCTCATTCTCCTCCAATCCTTCGGTGGCTTTCTGGAAAAATATGAGCAGATCACCCAGAGCGGGATTCTCGGCCCCTTTTATAAATTTCTTCACATGCTGACCGGCCCACTTCAGGGGCCAAACGCGATGGAGCAACTCGCGAATGGAAATCAAATCGCCGCCATGTCGGTGGTCTCGATGTTCTTGATCAAAGTACTGCTCTATTGCGGGGTTATCGCCTTGATTGGAAACCTGCTGTTTAATCGTCGCGAGATCGGAATTCCTTCATGAAAAAACTGCTTCCTGTCTTGATGGTTTTGGTGGCCTTGGTGCTGATGTATGCCAGTGGCGGTCCGAGTCATGAACTGAACAAAATCCGCGAGTCCGACCAGATGGACATCGGGGTCAAAATGGAAAGTCTCAGCCCTGGGGTTGCCTTCGTGACCATTGCCTTAGGTGGTTTTCGTGGCATTTTAGCGGACATGCTTTGGATGCGTTCCGAGCGATTAAAAGAAGAAGGCAGCCACTACGAATTACTGCAACTTGGAGATCTTGTCACCAAGCTCGAGCCGCGCATGGCGGAGGTCTGGAGTTTCCATGGCTGGAACATGGCCTACAATGTCAGCGTCACCTACAAGGAACCCGAAGAGCGCTGGCGTTGGGTGCAAAACGGATTTAAACTGCTGCGCGACGAAGGGCTGAAACATAATCCATACGACCCGACGATTCACCGCGAGCTGGGTTGGATTTTCCAGCACAAAATTGGCAACGATTTTGACAACGCGCATAACTATTACAAGCGGGCGTGGCACACTGAAATGTCAGCTATTTTTACCGATCCGAACGGAAAAGCCAATTACGATTTGCCGCCGGATGACCCGAGCTGGGCGACCTTGAAAGTGGTGTATAAAATGGACCGCGAACTCATGCAGGAAATCGATGAGGAGTACGGGCCGCTTGATTGGCGGCTTCCAAACTCGCAGGCGATTTATTGGGCCTATCGCGGGAAAACGCACGCCAAAGGATTTAAGCATAAGCAGATGGTCAGCATGATTTATCGCGCCATGGCGGATCAGTTGACCCGAGGCGAAACCATCTTACTCGAGGGGATTCCCTTTGCCCTAGAGCGGCCGGACCTCAGTGTGCTACCGCGCGCTTTGAAGTCACTTGCACAAGCCAAAGAGCAGCATGGCGATGTCCAGCACATCAAGACGGCCGAGAAAAATTTCATGGAGCTCGGGGTCGTGACCCTGGACTCTTACGGTCGCGAAAAAGAAGCACGCGAATTATTTGAAACCCTGAGCGAGACCTATCCAGAAGTGATTCCCCAAGGAGTCGATGATCCCTTTGAGTCGTTGATCTATCGGGAGCAAAAAGGATTCTTTGGTAGCGCGCCAAGCAAGCAGCAGGCCGAAGCCTATGTTGGCAGCACCTTTTTCCAGGCCTACTTATGGGAAGACATGGGCGACGCGGATCGCGCCAATGGATTGATGATTCGAGCCAAACGTTTTTGCCAGCAGTACATGAAAGACAAGCTCTCAAACGAAGAGTGGAAGAATCGAGTGGGCATTGACTGCGATGAAATCAAGAAGATTTCCCGCGAAGAAGTGAAGCGCTATTACTCGCAGTACCGCAAGCCGGCTAAGGTGAAGCCAAAAGAAGAAGAGTAGCAGAAACAGCTTAGTGCGCTGGGCTATAAAAATGGGTGCGCCCGCCGTAAATTTCAAGCCTGAAAGGCTTGCAGAGCATAGCGATAGGCAACGCCCATCGGGAAGTAGACCGAGCCTCTGAAGCCTGAGGGGCTTCCATAAACTGAGGGGCTTCCGTAAACTGAGGGGCTTCCACGAACTGAGGGGCTTCCACGAACCGTCTGCAACTTGTCCAAGTCTTTCAGACTTGGAGTGCCGTCGATTCGGACCGATGGGCGCTGCCCATCGCTACGTTGTTTTCGCCTTTCAGGCGAAAGGGACCCAACTGAAAATCCGCCCTGAGAAAATCGCTTACAAGCCTGGCAGACATGATGGTTCTGGATCAGCGCGCTACGGGACGACAACCTAGTACTGTTACGCGACCAATTACCCGAAGCCCTAAAGCGCATGGACGGATCAGCGCGCTACAGGACGACAACTTAGTACTGTTCAAAGGAAAAAATCGTAGCGCCCCCTTCCGAGGGGGTGTTGTCAGCTTGGCGTTCCTACGCCGAGCGTAACGGAAATTATCCCATTCACGAAGGTTGAAATCTGGAGGACACGGGGAGTACCCGTTCAGGCATCCATCTCAGCTCGGCCATATCTCGCTACGGAAACCAAAAGCAAGAACCAGCCAATCATTTGGCAAAGCCCGCCCAGCGGGGTCAAGGGGCCCCAGATTTTTTTCGGGCCAATACCCAGCGCGAGAAAATAAAGCGATCCAGAGAAAAGAAGGACACCCACGATCCAGAACATCGCAATGCGTTTGCTGCTACAAGCCGCTTGCTCGCTACCCACCGCGATGGTGAGCCCGACCAGCCCCAAAAGCGCGAGAGCGTGCATCATTTGATAGCGTACCGCAGTGTGATAGACCTCAAGTGATTCTGGGCTCAGACGCGCTTCCAGAGCATGAGCCCCGAAGGCGCCGGCAAGAATACCGGTCAGCCCGAGGACCGCCGCGATACGCAAAATAAGCACAGTGGATTTCATCTCGTCGCTTCCTCGACCTTTCTAGAGCATGCCGAATTAATCGAAGCGGATCGTCGTGGAACGCACGTGGGCGTCCAAACCTTCGACGCGACCAAAGGCTTCGACCACGGGGACCACCTCGGCCAAATCTTTTTTCGTGAGGTGAATGATCGAGGAGCGGCGACGGAAGTCATCCACGGTCAAGCCCGAGAAGAAGGCAGCGGTTCCACCGGTTGGCAGCACGTGGCTGGGTCCAATCGCGAAATCGCCCACAGGTTCGGGGGACCAAGGCCCCACGAAAATCGCACCCGCAGCTCGGACTTTTTTCGTCCAGCGCATCGGGTTCCGAACCAAAATTTCCAAGTGCTCGGCCGCGAAGCGATTGATCAGCTCGACGCCGGTCTCAAGGTCGGGCACAGTGACAATCAAGGTGCCTTCGACGATCACTTTGCGGATCATGCTCCCGCGAGAAAGCGCTTTGGTTTGAGACTCGAGTTCGCGCTGCACCTCTTTGGCGAGGGCAGGCGAATCGGTAACCAATAACGACTTCTCAAGGCCGGTACCGTGTTCGGCTTGGCTGAGCAAATCGGCCGCCACAAAAGAGGCGGGAATGCTATCATCCGCAAGGATGGCAATTTCACTTGGGCCAGCCACCGAATCCAAGGCGACCTCGCCGTAGACGAGCTTTTTGGCTGCGGTGACAAAGGGGCCGCCAGGGCCAACAATCTTTTGCACTTTGGCAATGGTGTCGGTGCCGTAGGCCATGGCGCCGATGGCTTGGATACCACCGATGCGGTACATCTCAGTCGCGCCCGCGAGTTTCATGGCGTAAATCAAGAAGGGGTTGACGCGACCATCCGGCTTCGACGGGGTGCAGCCAACGATCTCAGGAACTCCAGCGAATTTTGCGAGGCAAATGGTCATCATCGCGGTCGATGCGAGCGGCGCGGCTCCTCCGGGGATGTAACATCCCACGCGGTCGAGCGGGTGAAACACTTCGCCCAAGGTACCTCCATGTGGCGCTTTCATGCTCCAGTCTTCGCGCATGCCATTTTTGCAAAAGGCTTGAATCCGTTTACGAGTTTCTTTGGCGGCTTTTTTGAAGCCAGCATCGACCTGTTTTTCCGCCTCGGCAATTTCCGCGTCTGTGATCCGGAAGGCGGCCGCTTTCATGCTACAGCCGTCGAATTTTTTCACCGCGGCTTCGATGGCGCGATCGCCGTTGTTACGAATCTCCTTGAGGACCTTGGTAGCGGCTTCGAGCGCGAAGTCGTCCACGGAAGGCCGATGCAAAAAAGTTTCCACAGTTTTGGAACGGCTTTTCAACGTCCATTTTACAATGGGCGCTTTGTCGCTCTTGGCTTTTGCATTTGCATTTGCATTTGCTTTTGCGGTCTTGGCGGCTTTCGCTTTTTTGGCAGGCATGTGATTATCTTTGGATTGCTTCATTCATGAGCCCACAATTTGGACAGGAACTCATCGGGTATCGTTTTTGGGTTAGATAAACTTTCGAACAATCTGTGCAACGAAAAATTTGTGGGGAAATTTTGACCACGCGGGGGCGTTCGCGACGCATGGCCCAATAGGACAACCAGCCGAGCCACAGAAGGCAAAGTGTCAGTGGGATGAGGATAATTTGGTTGTAACTAAGCTCAATCATTTCGCGCCTCGAATCTGTTTTCCGCTGGGTTGATTTCTCACCCAAAAGCGCAGGCTTTGTCCGGTGGCGGTTGGCTCAAAGTGGAGCCCGGTGGCCCAGCGAATGAATCCGCTGGGTAGCTTGCCATTCACCCGATCGAGAAAGGCATAAGTGACATCACCATATTCATCGAGTTCAAGCACGAGGGTCGCTTCAAAGGCATGTTCTGCGCCTTTGAGTTTGGCGAGACTGGGGAGTGGATCGACTCTCAAGGCGGTGTCGGGAATGCATTGAAAGGCAAAGCCTTGGCTTGGCATGCGGGTTGATGTCTCAACTGTTTCTGGAGGCTTGAGCGATGGAGCATAGACCTGTGCGAAGGCATGGATAAAATCGGGTCGGTTGGGACTGAAATCGACACTTTCATGATCGGGGCGGGTTTCGGCTCGAGGGGTCAAACTGGGACCAGGGACCGAGAGATCAAGTGGGAGGCCGACGTCCATCGGCTCGCGAATCAGACTGCGACTAAAGCCGACTTCGGAGGGAAGCGATAACATCGAGGAATACAGCAAGGTTGGCATGACGCTGCTGAGCTCATCCGCGCTGAGGAGGAGTGTGCGCATCGGGGGGTGAGCCACGTTCGCGGCTTTGGGCGTGGTGTTGGGAGTAACGATGAACCACCAACCGATAAGGCATGCGAATCCGATGCACCAAATCGCGGTGCCGAGTTTGCGTATCATGGCGCGTTGGGGGCGGCAGGGGTTGAGTCAAATTTACTCCGATTCGAATCAGGAGTGACCCCAATTTTTGCACGTGGGTTTTGGTCGGAACGTGCGGAATCGGGTTCTTTTCCGATCCAGACAACTTCGCGAATCCCCGCATCGCGTGCCAGACTGACCAGCCCTTGGATATCATGCGCGGTCAGGGTTTCGTCGGCATAGAGAACCAACGCGTCGCTCGGATTTGAGTAGGCCGCTTGGCGGAAGGCGAGATCGAGCCCCTGTAAGGTCACCCGTTCATCATTAAAAAAGAGCAGACCTTCTTTGGACACAGTGAGGACCAAGGAGGAGCGCAGCGGAACAGAACTGAGAGAGTTGGATTCGGGAAGCTCGAGATTAATCCCAGGGCGAACCCCGGAGTATTGATAGCTCACGAGGAAGGCGACGAAGATCAAAAAGACATCGAGCACCGCCACGGGGTCGATCAACCCACCGATCACCTTCCGGTGCGGCCGAAATTTTCGCCGCGTGTGTTTGAGCTCCAGCAGGAGGTCTGGATTGAGGTGACTCACCCGTTTGCTCCATCCTGTTCTTTACGGCGTTTGCGGTTGACCAAAAAGGCGTAGATATCGCTGGAAGCTTTTTCCATTTCAATGACCACGGCTTCAACTCGGGAGACCAAAAATTGGTAGCCAGCGAAAAAGATGATCCCGAGACAGAGACCGACCGCTGTCGTAATGAGAGCGCTCCAGAGACCGCTCGTAACCGGTTGGTTGAGCAGGTTCATCAAACCGAGTACGGTGCCGAGCAGGCCGAGCATAGGAAGGAGTCGCACTAAGGTGACCAGCAAGTTGAGTTTACTTTCCAAGCCACGGATGCCGAGCATGCCCGCATCGTGGATCGCTTCAGAAATTCGCTCAGGAGGTTCGCCAGCAGTTAAGATGGCGGAGCGCACGACGTGCGCCACAGGCCCTGGAATGTCTTCGCAAATTTTTGCCGCTTCGATCGGGTTATCCCGATTGAGCAGGGTGTAGACGCCTGCGAGAAATTCGCTCGCATGCCGTTGGGCTTTGAGCAGGTGAAAGTACCGCTCTAAAAAGCAGAGGCCTGCTACTAGCGCGGTAAGAAGAATGAGCCACATCACGGGCCCGCCTTGTTTCATGAATTCCAGCATCGTTGGTTTCTTTGCCGATCCACGCCAGAGTTGCAACGTCCCATTGAAATGAAAATCAGTTGATTCGAGGGCGATCTGGTTCGACTCTTTGCTGGTATGAGCCTATTCACGAACATGAGAATCCGTTTAACCATCCGTCATTCCTTCCTGTTTTCCTGTATTTTAGGCCTGCTCGGCTCAAGCTCAGTGCTTCAGGCTCAGTCCCCGAGCGTGGATTCGGCTGAATCACCCGCCTTTCGAGATGTCTACATCGGCACCTACACCAAGGGGAAAAGCGAAGGGATTTACCACAGCCGCTTGAACCTCAAGACGGGCGCGCTCAGCGCACCGAAGCTCGCGGTTGCCTGCGTAAGCCCGAATTTTCTCGTCTGCCACCCCACCCTTCCCGTGCTCTATGCGGTGCAGTCCGCGCCCGGTGGCAAAGTCGCCTCCTTCGCCATCGGAGAGACAGGGATGCTGACCCTTTTGAATGACGCCGTGACCGGCAACGGCCCCTGTCATCTCGACTGTTCACCAGATGGAAAAGGACTTTATGTCGCCAATTACGGCGAAGGGAGTTCGGTGGCGTTTCCCATTGATGCAGACGGCAAGATCGGAGCCCGCACCGCACACATCCAACACGAAGGATCGAGCATTGACCCAAGACGTCAGAAGGGCCCGCATGCACATGGGATTTACATTCATAACCATCGCGCCTACGTGCCGGATTTGGGATTGGATAAAGTGTTGATCTTCGAGCTCAAAGGCGGACTCCGTCCCAACGAGCCCGCCTTCGCGCCCATCACACCTGGGGCTGGACCTCGTCACCTCGCCTTTCACCCTTCTGGTAAAACCGTGTATTCGATCAACGAAATGGCCTCGACCATCACGGTGTTTGATATGGATACAAGCTCGGGCGGGATGACGGAAAAGCAGGTGATCACCACCTTGCCAGATGGCTTCAGCGAGAACAACAGCACGGCGGAAATCTTTGTCAGCCCCGATGGAAAATTTGTCTACGGATCGAATCGGGGGCATGATTCGTTCGCCATCTTTGAGGTGAAAAAAGACGGAGGCCTGAAGGCGGTTGGGCATGCGCAATCCGGTGGCAAAACTCCGCGCGGCTTTGGCATCGATCCTAGTGGCGATTGGTTGATTTCCGCCAACCAAAATTCGGACTCGGTTTTAAGTTATCGACGCGACGCAAAAACCGGCGCTCTAACCGCAACGGGCTCGCGCATCGAAGTTGGTAATCCCGTCTGTATTATTTTTCGTTAGCTTGATAATCACGAGTGGCACGCTGGCGAAGAATCACTCCTGAAAGGTATCGTAATGCAGTTTCCTGATTTCAATTAACTCCTCTTCAAGCAAATTTCCCTCTTGGTGAAGCGAGGGCAAATTCATTCACTTATCTTTAACTGAAATATTTTTGGCAAAAAACCGTTCATGAAGGCACTCGGAGGAATTGGCGTAGCAAGCTTGCTTGTATACGGCGTGATTGCGTATTTGATCCAATCATCCGCTGGGCAGGAGGTTCCAGAGCAACCCATCTTGCCTGTGCTGGCGGGCTTTTGTCTCGCCTTTCTACTTTACCTCCTTGCCCTAGGCCAACTCAAGCGCCACCTTAAGGAGCGGTCAGAATCCGTATCTAGTACGTCAACCGCTTCACGCCGTCTCGGGACCATCTTAGGGTTCGCCTTCCTCTTTCGGCTTCTCTTCTTGTTCACCACTCCGTTTCTCGAAGTCGATATCTACCGATATCTGTGGGATGGAAATGTCGTTGCCACGGGGACATCTCCCTACCTTTTCAGCCCAGCCGAGGTCCAGGAGGCGCAGATAATTCAGCCGACTCAGGGTCTCGACATCGCCGCCCACCCTCCTACCACAGCCCTCAATTCTGACGACACGCGAGAGCAGGCACTCCAGCGCCTAGCGAGGCTCCGAGATTCTGACCTGTCCCTTTCTGTGATATTAAGCGAGGTGCATTACGCGGCGCTCACATCGGTATATCCCCCAGTTAGCCAAGCCGTATTTGCATGTGCCGCTTGGCTTACGCCTGACCATGCTTCTGTTTCCGTTCACATCACGGTTCTCAAACTGTTCTTTTTGCTCTTCGAATGTATCGCGATCGTATGCCTTATCGGCTTGCTCCGCCTCGCGGGACGCTCGGGATCCTGGTGCCTTGCCTACGCTTGGTGCCCCCTGCCTCTGAAAGAATTCGCCAACAGTGGACATGCGGACAGCATCGCCATCTGCGCCGTACTCGTCGCGCTTTGGATTTTGCTAGCTCGTCGTAGCATCGCCTCGCGTATACTGGGTGGCATTTGTATCGGCCTCGCGATCGGCGTAAAGCTGTACGCTATCGTACTCCTCCCCGTTCTAATTCTGATGCACTGGCGAAAGAATAGTCCTGATGGGAAATTGGCAAAATCTAGCGCAAGCTGGGCTCAAAAATCTTTGCCAGCGATTGCTCTCGGCATGGGTAGCCTGCTTACCATCCTCGTCGTATTCTGGCCGATGCGACAGGTCATTTTACCGCACCATGCAAGCGAGCTCGGCGTAATTGCAAACAGCTCCGAAACGCGGGCGGAGGGTACCCCGGCTCCCGGCGGGCTGCCGACCTTTCTCAGCGCCTGGAAAATCAATGACTTTCTTTTCCTTATTGTGAGTGAAAACCTGAGCCCAAGTTCCCCAGAGGCGCCCAAGGCTTGGTTTGTTCAAACCCCGCAGTCGATTCGGCAATTGGTGGTTGATGCAATGCATACCCACTTCGGGGTCGCGAAACATTTTGCCCCATTTTTGCTAACGCGAATTCTTTTCCTTGGGCTTTTCGCCTTGCTGAGCCTTTATTTCGCCCTCCGGTTACTCCGGCGAGAACAAGCGGCTAGCGTCGATGGGATCCTGCAGGCCTGCTTTTTAACCCTCGCCTGGTTCTGGTTATTGCTCCCCACCCAAAACCCGTGGTATTGGCTGTGGGCTTTGCCTCTCATCCCCTTCGCAAAAAATCCCGCGTGGTACGGATTGAGCGGCTTGCTCTTCTTATCTTACCTACGCTTTCACTTCGAAAGTCATTGGGAAAATCGTAGCCTACTCGGCTTGCAAGGCGACTGGATCTTCCATTACCTCGTCGTCTGGGTTGAGTACCTGCCGTTTTGGATTGCGTTGGTGACGATTGCAATCTGGAGGCGCTTTCGAAGCGCGTAACAATCTGAAAGAAGCTACTTCTTTTTGTTATCCGGTCTCTTGGACACAGATTTCTTTGGGTCAGGCTTCTTCGCAACCGGCCTCTTAGAGAAAGGCTTTTTCTTCGCGGTCGGTTTTTTAGCCTCCGTTTTTTTACTACGCGGCTGGGCTCGCATGATCCGTTTCCGGACGCGATCAAAATCATCGAGGTGCGGGGCGCGAACCTCCGTGTGATGCCCGCTGGCAGGATGCGGAAACGTAAGTTCTACCGCATGCAGCAAATGGCGCCCAAGCTTCGAGGAACCGTGCCCGTAGGTCTTATCCCCTAAAAGCGGGTATTCGGCAGCAGCCAAATGCTTCCGAATCTGGTGCTTCCGTCCGGTTTCGATTTGAACTTCTAGCAATGTATGCGTGCCGTCTGAACGCAGTTTTTTCGCGTACGTAATCGCTTCGCGTTGATCCACCTCGCCGTCAAACTTCCAGCGGCTCCAAGGGACATCCCCAACGACAACCGCTTCGTAGGTCTTTTTTACCTTCCGAGCGCGAAAAATTTCGACCAGCTGATCGAACATTTTAGGGTTTCGCGCCACGATCAAGCAGCCACTCGTGTCCTTGTCCAAACGGTGCGCGACACGCAGGCCTGAGTCCCGTCGTTCAGCGCGGAGCTGCATTTCCACACTCGCCTTGCCGTTTGAAACAATGAAGGCGGGCTTATTTACCACCAAAATATGCCGATCTTCATGCAGAATTTGGATCTTTTCGGCCGGTTTTAGCGAATCGAGAGCAACATGTATCCGATCGCCAACTTGGACTCGGTGCTTGGCCATCCAAATTCGCTTTCCATTTACCGTGACCGCACGGTCATCTAGCAAGGTTTTCGCCTTACGCTTGGATACGTCGCAGGCTTCGGCAACGGTATCTAACAAACCTTGCCCTTTTTGCGTCTGCTTTACTTCAAATTCAAAATGAGGGAGGGATGTTTTCATGAGATCGTTGGTTTTTGCAGATTCGCACAGGGTAAGCGACGACCTTGACATTGGCGACTAGCATCGTTAATCAAGAAAAAAATTTTACGTGTGACATCATGGCCGAACCTTTAGACGAAATCTCATTCCAAGCTGCTCTCGAAGCCAAGCCGATCAATTTGCCTCCTCTCTTTGAGGGGATTCAAATTCTGGTCGACGCTGAGAAGCAAAAGCAAGTGGATACCTTTACCACCCGCCTCATGGACGCGTTGGTTGAAAACAATGACACCGATGGTGCGTTAGATCTGATCGATTACCTCGTTGAGATTAACATGAAAAACCGCGCCTTTAAGCGTGTTTGTGAAGACAAATTACGCAAACTTTTTGCGGAAGACGAGACCCGTCTTGCCATGGTAGACGCATCTGACTTTGGAAGTGCTCGTCTACGTGCATCCAAGTGCATGAGTCGTTTCCGTCTTTTACACACCTTGGTCAAAGGCTCGCAAGTCTACGAAAAGACCTGGGGATACGGTGTCGTTAGCCTGATTTCTAGTGGCGAACGCAAAGTCTTTGTCGACTTCACTGATAAGCCGAATCACGGCATGGCGTTCTCCTATGCAGCCGAAGCGTTGACGATTATTGACGACAAACATCTCTTTTCTTTACACCATAAAAACCCTGAAGCGGTTGAAGAAATGGTGAAAAAAGATCCTTCAGAAGTCATTCGCATGATTCTACGGAGCTTTGGCCCCAAGCCAATCGCCATCATTCAAGAACTTTTGGTGCCACGGATTGTTAAAGATAGTGGCTGGAAAAAATTCTGGGACGGCGCCCGCAAGGTCCTCAAAGAAGATACCTTGGTCGTCATTCCGAGCAAGCGGAGCGAGCCAATCGAACTCCTTGAAGAAGCCAAAAGCTTCGACAACAAATGGTTCGATAGTCTGACCGAAGAGAAAGACATGGAAATGGTGCTCGAGCGCCTCAGAGAATTTTTTGAGAAATCAGAAGACAAAGAATTGGATGACGATGCTCGCGCTGCGGTTGAAGATCGCCTCGCTTTCGTCGTCAAAGGCGGACAGCCCCGTAAATTGGCTCTCGTGATTAAATCCATCCTCATGGCGCGTGACCTTGGCATTCAAGTTGAGAACATCAATGCCGATGCCTTCATGGATAAACTCTACGAACCTGAGCATTTTGCACACGTGACCCGTGAAATGGCCGCGAAAGACCGCAAGCCATTGTTGCAACTTATGGAAGATCTTAAAATCGATGAGACCATCGAGCTAGCGAAGTCACCCAAAGTCCTTCTCAATACCGAGTATGGAACCTTGAATGACTTGGTCGATTTCCTTACCCGTCACGGGCAGGAACAGGACGTTGCGGACACCCTGCGTCGCGAATGGAATACATGGAACAACAATGTCTTCTCACTCTACTGGTTGTCCAAAAATGCGGACAAAATCGAAGCGTGGGAGTTTGGCACTAAATCGGATCTCGCAATGCGGATTCTTGCAAATGTTGAGCAAGAGTTCATGGGCGAAGAAAACCGTGTGCAAAACCAATTGCGCGAGCTCTTCCGGAATCCTGAATGGCTCAAAGATGTCTTCGAAAGCATTTCCCCCCGTCAGCGCCGTACTATTACCACTGGAGTGAAAAACTCAACCGGGTGGCCTAAATTGGACAAAGCGTCTGTCATGGGGCAAATCGTAAAGCTCTATCCTGAGATGGAAGAAATCGTCTCCGGGCGTAGTGATGCAGAAAACGCAGGCGGCGGTGGACGTCGTGGCATGATCACATCGTTCAACAGCTTCCATCAGCGCTTACAGCTGCTCGAAAAGCTCAAGCGTGAGGACATTCCGAATAACTCGAAAGAGATCGCAAAAGCCCGCGAATACGGCGATTTGCGAGAGAACTTCGAGTACAAAGCGGCAAAAGATACCCAACGGCTCATGCTTCAACGTGAAGCAGAACTCGAAAAACAATTATCGATTGTTAAACCAACCGACTTCAAAGACTTTCCTAACGAAGTTGCGGGAATGGGGACCGGTGTAGAAGTGAAGTTCGACACCGGCAAAACGGAAACCTATTACCTTCTCGGCGAATGGGATTCGGATGAAACCTTGAACATTGTTTCGATCGGATCGGGATTGGCACGTGCATTCGCAGGACATCCTGCAGGTACCGAAGTAAGTATACCTTCAGAAGATGGAGAGATTCAATGCACCATGACCAAAGTCATGCCACTACCTGAATCCGTGGTGAAATGGATCGGGACAGCCGAGCTCCTCCAAGCCGTTACCTAATCCATCGATACAACCTTGGAACATAAGCCTGCCTGAAAGTTCTTCGGCAGGCTTTTTTGTGCCCAAATTTGTATAAGAGCTCAGAAAACATTCACCACTGGGCTATACCCCTCCCGCTTATTTTACACAGAATTGCTAAAAGCAAAAATAAGAGACTCGTTGTCCGAAAATGCGTTGCAGGTCACAGGTCACTTTCACACGCTTGGGGACAGGTCACTTTCACACGCTTGGGGACAGGTCACTTTCACACGCTTGGGGACAGGTCACTTTCACACGCTTGGGGACAGGTCACTTTCACACGCT
>Ga0209187_1001243_pt1 | contig 31563 bp, 26 predicted proteins | sample BantaG_FD_187430 | JGI IMG/M metagenome (GOLD analysis project Ga0209187, IMG submission 187430) | Marine algal microbial communities from Bantry Bay, Ireland - BantryBay_4 metaG (SPAdes) (version 2) | ecosystem: Host-associated > Algae > Red algae > Unclassified | place: Bantry Bay, Ireland...
CGGTTTACCCGTCACACAGCCCATAGCATCTACTTCACCTGGGCGGAGCGAATTATACGTATCCACAATCCAACTCATTTCTCTTGCGCCCGTTCCATAATCAGGAGCGGGTACATCAATACCTGGACCAATAAAATTTTTCTTAACTAGCTCCGCCGTGTATCGTCTCGTTATTTTTTCAAGATCGTATTCTGAATATGATCTTGGGTCAATTCGGATACCTCCTTTGGCTCCTCCAAAAGGAACGTTGACAATGGCACACTTAAATGTCATAAGGGAAGCCAAAGCCATAACCTCATCTTGATTCACATCTAAGCTATATCGAATCCCTCCTTTCACAGGAAGTTTATGATGTGAGTGTTGTACTCTGTAGGCTTCAATTACCTCAATTTTATTTTTTACTCGTACCGGAAACTTCATTCGGTACACCGAATTACAAGCTTTGATTTGTTCCAATATTCCTTTTTCAATTTTTGTAAAAGGAGCTGCTTTATCAAAATTGCGTTCTACGCTTTCGAAGAAACTGTAATGTGCTGCCATAGATTTCTTTAAATAATAGGGGAGTTATGAATTGTTTTTTTCTAGTTTACTTAGTTTACGCTCTATACGTACCAAGTATAGAATGATTCCCACAAATATAATTGCTAATACGTATACCACAAGATTTATTCTTCCGTTTTCGTAGAGGAACGATGTTGTAGCAAAATCCGAATTAGCAGCGATGATTTGTTTCGGTTTTTGTAAAGAATCTTGTGCAACGCTCACCAAAGAATTGGTACAAAATGATGCTACTAGCAAGAATAAATAGCGAAGACTACTACTTAATTTCATGAGTTTTTAATTTTTTTAATCTGTATCGAATATCAAATAGCCAAAGGCTAAGCATTACCCAACCGAGCATAGCGGGATAAAAAATATGGGCAAACACATTGGACTGACCTCGCAAAGCAGATAAAGTTTCATCCTCTGCAGAGCCAGGGTGAAGTCCATCCATTCGAGCCGGTATAATGTAAAGTGCCGGTACGATTAATGCCAAGGCAAAAATATTATACACGGCAGAAATTCGTGCGACTTGTTTTTTATTAGTAATGCTTAATCTCAAAATTAGATAGGCTGCATAGGCTAAGAGAGTTAAGGTGGCGCCCCAAATTTTAGGGTCATTGGGAAATGCTTTTCCCCATGTACCACTAGCCCATAACATTCCGGTTGACAGTCCCATCAGTCCAAAATAAAATCCTGTCTCAACGAAAGAAGTAGAAATCAAATCGAATTGATTCTGTTCTGTTTTTAAATAGACGATAGCAAAAACAGCGGATAGAAAAAAGCAGACCTGCATAGATTGCCACATCGGGACATGAAAAAATAAATTACGAGCCGACTCATTTAATAAAGGTAGGTTCGGTACTGGCGTTAGCAAGCCTCCGACTACAACGTAGCTCAGTATCATCGCTGTGATGATTTTCCACCAATATTTTTTTACAAAAGCCATTCAGCTTATTTCTCTTCTAAGAATGGATAACCGTATTCGTTAGGCGCATTATACGTTTCCTTAATTGTACGAGGACTTAACCAGCGGTATAGATTTACCATACTACCAGCTTTATCATTCGTGCCACTCGCACGACCGCCACCAAATGGCTGTTGTCCTACCACGGCTCCTGTTGGTTTGTCATTAATATAAAAGTTACCTGCACTATTTTCTAATTTTTCTAAGGCCTCTTTCACTGCATAACGGTCCGTTGCAAAAATAGAACCTGTCAATGCGTAAGGAGAAGTAGTATCTACTAGTTTCAACGTTTTGCTAAAGTCCTTATCGTCATATATATATACTGTAAGTACAGGCCCGAAAATTTCTTCGCACATAGTGGTTGCCTCAGGGTTGGTTGTTTCGATAAGTGTAGGCTCTATGAAGTAACCTTTTTTCTTATCGTATTTACCACCCGCTGTAATTTTTGTTCCTTTTTCTTTTTTCACACTATCAATATAGCCGGCAATGCTATCAAACGCACGCTCGTCAATAACGGCTGTTATGAAGTTTCTAAAATCATCTACAGGACCCATCTTTAAGGTCTTCATATCTTTTTTCAACTTCGTTAAAATTTCTTTTGCTAAGCTCTTTGGTAAATACGCTCTAGAAGCTGCACTACATTTTTGCCCTTGAAACTCAAACGAACCACGAAGCAAAGCGGTAGCCACTTGAACAGGCTGTGCGCTTGGGTGTACCATTACAAAATCTTTACCTCCTGTTTCGCCTACAATGCGTGGGTAGCTGCGGAACTTATGAATGTTTTCTCCGATAGTCTTCCACATAGTTTGGAAAACGCCTGTACTACCTGTAAAGTGAACCCCTGCAAAATCTTTGTGAGAGAAACATACTTCACCCACCTCAGGTCCTTTACAGAATATCATATTGATTACACCATCTGGCAGACCTGCTTCTTTCAAAATTTTCATGGTGAGATTTGCAGAGTAGATTTGAGTTTCTGCTGGCTTCCATACTACTACATTACCACACATGGCAGCCGAAGTAGGTAAGTTACCGCCAATGGCCGTAAAGTTAAACGGGGTCACCGCCAATACAAATCCTTCCAACGGTCGATACTGCACGCGATTATAAACGCCATCGCCCGATATGGGTTGCTGCTGATAGATATTGCTTAAAAAATGCACATTGAAACGCAAGAAATCAATGAACTCACAAGTAGAATCAATCTCCGCTTGGTAGGCATTTTTACTTTGCCCTAGCATAGTAGCGGCTAGCATATCGTAGCGATATTTACCTGCAATTAAATCAGCGGCTTTCAAAAAGATAGAAGCACGCTGCTCCCAGGGCATGGCACTCCAATCAGCCTTTGCTTTTTGCGCGGCATTAATAGCCTGAGTGACATGTTTTTTTTCACCTTTGTGAAACTTACCTAGGTTATGCTTAATCTCATGAGGCGGGTGCATACTTTGCGTATTGCCCGTTCTTACTTCCTCGCTGCCGATATACATAGGTACATCCACCTTAGTTTTTTTGGCGCGCGCTAAGGCGGCCTTTAGTTTTTTCTTATCGTCGCTGCCTTTTTCAAAGTCGCGTATGGGTTCGTTTTTTGGAGTTGGAAAGTAAAAATAGCCGTTACTCATAATGATCTTATTTTTTTTAAATGAGCGGCAAAGATAGGGAGAGGAAATGTTTAATGTTTCAGGTTGAATGTTTAATTATTGAATGGGTGGTTTTGCGAGTTTATCTAGCGCAAGAATGAGGCGCCGCTCTAGCGGTGGCTTCTCGTGCAGTACAATATAAGCACAATAACCCTGCTCTTAGGCTTGGCTGCTTCCTTACGCAAATAGGTAATTTTGCACCAAAGATTTTATAATAACATAAAAATAGAAATGACCTAAGCACAAAACGATTATCAGAACCTATTCAATTGCCACTGAAACAAGAAAGCTCATAATATCCTAAACGCTACAGTTAAATACCGTTTCCATAGGTTTAATTAATTTTTATCCAACCAGTTACTATGATATTTTGCGGCTTGTTTTGCCCATTGTTGAGGACGTGAGCCCAAACATTCCAAAATAGCATCTACGCCTATAATACTGCCCTTTGCCAATCTTCCCAGCAACGCAATGGGTACATTTTGTTCGTGGTTTTCTGAAATCAAATAAGCAGTTTCATCTGTCTCCACACCTAAATCATCATGAACAACTTTTATCAAATCATCAGCGAGCATATTTTTAATAATGGACGATTTTACAGCTTTAATTTGTGGAGAATCTAACACTGAATCAATCATCATATTGGCAGTGATTGATTTTTCACCAACAGAGAATCGCCAACCCTCTTTTAGTAAGTCAATATTCGGATCATTAACAAAATCTAAGTTTAAGATACCTGCTTCTATCAAGGCTAATAATTGTTGGATACTTTCTACGGGAGGCCCGTAAGAAAACCGTTTGGTCGATTCATCCAATTCTATGATTTGGGCAATCACATTATTGGTACATTTATTGAAAGATAATTTCTTATAAATGGAAGGTTGGCAATGCCGCCATACCTGACCGATGCAATAGTCCAAACTGGTTGCTCGTTTTCCAATCGCCATTTCCGTAAATTCTTCCATACTCTTTCTAGCAGATTGTTTGTTCGAGATAAAAAGTGGGTGTTCACAACTTTGGTCTTCCAACCATTGGGTAATTAAAACTTCAATCGCAGCAATGGATAGGTTTGGATGGGTTCTAGTATTAGGCAATTCTGAAAAAATAGCTGAAGCAATTGGCGCAAAAGCAGCAATCAGAAAATGTGGGTTTTTTGCTTTTTGCTGCGTCTGTTCATTACCAATTTCTAGCTCAAAATTTAAAATGGCGGTATCCGAAGGTTGGAACCACTTATCTATTTTAGCGGTTAAGGGTTTGGGAGAGGGCGGCAAACCATTGAGTGAAAATGGCACCAACCTATTTTTACAGTCCGCATCCATTTGAAAAGAGCAAGATAGCGTCTCCTCGTCCTCAATTACAAATTGGCCCACTTTTTCAGCGATGGCCCTTACCGCATCTATCATTGCCAATCCAAAACCGCGAATCCCAATAACACTTTGATCATTTAGATCTATATGGTTTAAGTAATCAGCTACTGGATAAGGTGATTTGAAGAGGTTGATGTCTGTTTTGTCAGCGGCAAATTCACTCCAAATCTTTATGTCTTCCGATAGTTCTGTTTCTTGATGCCCTATAGTCAACAGTACCTCATCGAACTCCCTATAAGCATGGCTACTAGTCGCTATTTGGACTTTATGATTATTTAGCCATTTTATATTCTTCACATGTTCCTTATGAAGAGACAGAATATTTGAATGAATTAATGATTCACTGAGCGATTGAAATCTTTCGGATAAGTATTTTCCAATAAGAGCACGAGGAGGATAGGTATCTAACTTTTGATCGGAAAGCACAGTAAAATCCTGGTCGATCCATTCATGATAGGAGGGGAATGCTTCGATTTTTAAGGTATTGCTGTCTATGGCCTCTCGTTGGTTTAATTCTAAACTACGCTCTGAAATATTGATCCAATTCGATGGGTTTTGCTTCAAATCATAGACTTGTCCGTTCCCAAAATTTCCTGTGGATTCGAAGAGTGAAATATGAATATTACGCAGCCTTTTTTGCTTGGTCAATTCAAGAACTAATCTTTCGAGGGCATATCCGCCTCTGGGTCCGACGCCAATAATTCCAATCTTTCTCACAGCCTTCATTTATAGTTTCTTTGTAGCGACTCGCGATTTGGGTACGAGGAGTGCGGGCCTGCGAAGTACACACTGCGAGCATTATCGCCTTTAGCCAAAGATAGGAGTTTGCAACTACACTTTTCTATTTCTTTATATTGTAATAATCCCTAGTGTAGTAATACGTTACACCCAGAGAAGATAGTACCAATGGCCGACTATTGAAATACTCTGGATGACAGACAATGCATAATATAATAATATTGTAAGTAGCAGACCAATGTCAAATGCGCGATGGGCTAGTCGATTTCTTCCAAAAAACATACTAGCCTGCAACGATTAAGTGCAACAGAACTAATGTGAACAACATGATCTTATCTAAACGCTTGACACATTGAATGCCTGAAAAACTATCTGAGCAGTGTCTAGAAATTGCCAGCATACAAAATAACATTATTATAAAATTGGTTAAAACTATTTGGAATCTCATAGTGTTATTTTCAAATGTAAACTAGCACTAAAAAACAAGCATCAAGAGATAAAGAACTTTAATAAATGCTAAGTAATGGCAATAACGCAACTTAGCTTCAAGCGTGGCGTTTTTTTCTGTCTTATCAACGCCTTTATATTTCAACTTCGAAAGCAAAGCCCGGCTAAAAAAGAAGCCATAGAAACTTTATAAACCGCCTAAACCCATTCAACCAAATAAACCCAAAAAACCAAAAAACCCTATAAACCAAATCGTACTTTTACAACATGCTTCGCAATAATTACTTTTTTGGTTTCCTGCTAGGAGTGGTCATACCCTTTATGGGCTTTGTATTGGTGTATATGTTTCGGTATATGCTCAAAGGGGTGACGGTCGATTATTTTATTGAGCTATTGCAAGATAATCCGCGGGCGGTTTCGTCAACTATTTCCTTGGGATTAATTACTTGTATTCCGCTGTTTACCTATTATCGAAATCGTAAGTTGTACAAAACACTCTATGGCATTTTTGCAGCTGTGGTGATTTATGCAGGTATCGTCATAGCCTATCGTTTTGAACTTTTTTAAATGAAATATTTCGTAGTAGCCGGCGAGGCGAGTGGTGATATGCACGGAGCTAATTTAGTGAGCGCTTTGTCAAAAATTGATGAGCAAGCACAGTTTTGGGCCTGGGGTGGCGACAGGATGAAGGCCCAAGGAGTCACGGTTTATAAGCATATTCGGGATTTAGCATTTATGGGGTTTAAAGAAGTGATTCTTAATATTAAAACCATACTCGGCAATTTTACGCTTATCAAACAGCAAATAGAAAAGGTGCAGCCCGATGTGCTGATTTTGGTAGATTATCCGGGTTTTAATTTGCGCCTAGCCAAGTGGGCTAAGCAAAAAGGGTTTCGGGTTGTGTATTACATAGCGCCGCAAGCTTGGGCATGGAAAGCCAATCGCGTTGAAAAACTAAAAGCTTATACCGATCAGTTGCTTTGCATTCTTCCTTTTGAAAAAACATTTTTTGAGGAGAGAGGATTGACAGTTGAGTATGTAGGGCATCCTTTGCTCGAGCAAATTGAAGTAAATAAGTCCGCTAGAAAAAACACGATTGCGCTGCTGCCCGGAAGTCGAGAACAGGAGGTCCGCAGCATGTTACCCGAAATGCTAAGCATAATTGATGAATTTCCAGATTATGATTTTAAAATTGCCCAGTCTCCCAATTTAGAAACTAGATTTTATGACTGCTGTTTAAGCCATGAGCGAGTCCATTTACATACAAGCGGAATGGCAAGTTTGCTCAACGAGTCTAAGGCGGCTTTGGTGACTTCAGGCACCGCTACTTTAGAAACGGCTTTGTATAATGTACCTCAAATTGTTTGTTATAAAAGTGGGGCACTATCGTACCAAATCGCCAAGCGAATTATCAAGGTTCCTTATATCTCGCTAGTCAATTTAATATTAAAAAAAGAAGCGGTGAAAGAGTTGATTCAAAGCGATTTAAATAAGTTAGAGTTAACTAAGCAGTTAAGCTATATTTTAGCAGACGGCAGGGAGCTTATCCAGAAAGATTATGCTACTATTCGACAGCAATTAGGAAAGGGAAATGCCTCAAATAAAGCAGCTCAATTGATTTATGAGCGAGTAAAAAATCGGTAAAGCACCACGATTAAAGCGAAGAGAAAAACAATCAAAGAGATCTTATTCATACCATGCATAAGCTTTACATTAATGCCTTTATTTGCTTCAGGGTCTTTTTTCTTAATGTATAAATACTCTAATATTTGCTGCCAAAAGGTGCGTTTCATGATTGTAAAAGTACAGCTCACAGTGACTATATTACATTTTATTGAACTGATTATTTCAAAATACTCACAAATCGAATTAATTTTACGTCTATAAAATTATGAGAACTACAGTTTGTAATTCCCTAATGCTGATTACCTTCCTTGTAGTAGTGTTCAGTGGTTGTCGGAAACCCAGAGTTGCTGGCAATATAATTATTCGTGGTACTATAACAGACGCTTATGATCAGTCGCCTATTGAAAATGTAATAACATTAATCGGTCGTGCGCCCAGTCTAATGAGCAATAAAGAATATTACCGCTTAGGTATTGATGATACAAGTGATTCTGGAGGTAACTTTTACTGTGAGTATAACAATGCAGACAATGATAAATATGTTTTGGTACTGAAAGATCCTACGGACACCTTCTTGCGTGATAACTATGTTGTGCTGAATGAAGGTTTTACGTCTAATCAGTATAATTCATTTGCTGCGCAACCCATCGCTTCCACAGTTCAAAATAATTTGACAATCTCTCTAGGAAGAAGAGGACGATTGCGAGTGGACGTAAAGTCGAACCCTAATTTTAATCCCCAAAATTTTATTATAACTGGGGTAGGGGATTTTTCCCCACTTGAAAATAAAGACACTACTATCTACCTAAGAACTTTACCACGAAGGGAAAATACATTTACGGTTAAAAACAACGATAAAGACCTTATGGCGGTAAGATTTTACCAAGGGTTAAGGGGCGATACAATTCGCACATTAGTTATATTATAAAAAATACTTTAATTATCGCAGGCCAATCCGTGACAGATACCGCAATCGAATCGAAGTGGAGAATACCGGATTCGAACCGGTGACCTCTTGCATGCCATGCAAGCGCTCTAGCCAACTGAGCTAATCCCCCATGAAGCGGCAAATATAGAGTATTGACTTAAATTATAGTTACAAATTTGATTGAGAAACACTACATTTGACGGACGCCTAGTATGCAAGACAAAGAAAATAAAATATTAGAAAATCTTGATAACATTGATACGGACAATCATCATATCGATGGTTTTTTGAATTATGAGATTTTTAAAATTTCTGATTTTCAACTCACACCAGGAGTATTAATCATTATAGCCGTTTTATTGGTCCTGACATGGGCAATAATAAAAGGGTCTAAGCGCTTAATCATTGGGAGCCGTACGGAAATGGATGTAGAGTTCGGCCGACGACATAGCATCTATATGATTCTAAAATATCTGATGTACGTCATCAGTTTTGTGCTCGTACTAGAAATCATTGGTATTGGAGTCAATGCGCTCTTGGTAGGTTCTGCCGCTTTGTTAGTGGGCATCGGTATGGGGCTGCAAAATATATTTTCCGATTTAGTCTCGGGCCTATTTCTTTTATTTGAAAGACCGATAGAACTGGGCGATGTAATTGAAGTAGATGACGTAGTAGGAAAAATTCAGGTCATAAAGCTGAGGCATACAGTAGTATTAGATCGTGACGGTGTGAACTTAATCGTACCCAATCATAAATTTGTAACCGAGAAAGTAATCAACTGGAGTCACAACAAAAATGAGCGTCGTTTCATGGTGCGGGTTGGGGTAGACTATAGTTCGGACCCCAAAGAGGTTTCGACTATATTGAAGAAGGTGGCTAAGGCAAACTCTTTTGTAATCAAAGAAAGCAATTTGCATCCTATCATGGTTCGGTTCTCTGACTTTGGAGATTCTTCCTTAGTATTTGACCTCTTTTTCTGGACGCGACATTCTTTTATTGTTGAGAATATTAAAAGTGATATGCGTTTTCAGATATTTGATGAATTCAGTCAGGCGGGCATTAAAATTCCGTTTCCTCAAAGAGATTTGCATATTAAAAGCGGGGAACTAAAATCCTAAGCTATTTTTGTCGTCTTATTTAAAAAATTATGGCATTAAAAGTAGGTATAGTAGGCTTGCCCAATGTTGGCAAATCCACTTTGTTTAACGCTGTGAATCAGCAAGCACAAGCACAAGCAAGTAATTATCGGTTCTGTACGATTGACCCCAATGTAGGTCAAGTAGATGTGCCGGATACACGTATTGATAAACTGGCAGAATTAGTTAGTCCGGAACGAGTAATGCCTACAAGCATTGAGTTTGTAGATATTGCGGGTTTAGTAAAAGGTGCTAGTAAAGGAGAGGGATTGGGTAATAAATTCTTAGCGAATATCAGAGAGGTAGATGCAATAACGCATGTCATCCGTTGTTTTGAAGATGAAAATATTCTCCGCGAAGAAGGAGTTATAAACCCAGTAGGCGATAAAGAAATTATTGATACAGAGCTTCAGCTTAAAGATTTAGAAAGTGTAGAAAAGCAACTAGAACGTAACAATAAAATTGCTAAGAATGGTGACGCCAAAGCAAAAGAGCTAGTGGCGATTTTAGAAAAATGCCAAGCTCATTTGATGGAAGGAAATAGCATACGCTCCATGGAAATGGAAGATGAAGAAGCTGCGGTAGTGAAAGAATTATTTTTATTAACCTCAAAACCTGTTTTGTATGTGGCCAATGTTGATGAAAAATCAATGTTGACTGGCAATAAATATTCCGAAGCATTAAAGGAAGCAGTAGTAGCCGAAGGGAATGAAGTGATTGTAATGAACAACAGCATTGAAGCTGAAATCAGTGTCATGGAGGATGCTGAAGATAAAGCCATGTTTTTAGAAGAGTACGGATTGACTGAGCCGGGTTTGAGTCGTTTAATTCGTTCAGCTTATAGTTTGCTTTCCTTGATTACTTATTTTACCGCAGGTGAGAAAGAAGTAAGAGCTTGGACAATACATGAAGGTTGGAAAGCTCCTCAGGCTGCTGGAGTAATTCATACTGATTTTGAAAAAGGATTTATTAAGGCAGAGGTAATTGCCTATGATGATTATGTGAATCTTGGATCCGAGGCGTCGGCAAGAGAGGCTGGGAAACTAAGAATTGAAGGAAAAGAGTATGTAGTAGATGACGGGGATGTGATGCACTTTCGTTTTAATGTATAGAATTTTTCTTGAAGAATAAAATAAAAACTGGCGCTCTTAGAGCGCCAGTTTATTTTTTCCGTACTTGTTTTTATTACTTATTGCAAGCTTACTTTTTGCACTTTTATTACCATCTTATTCTGTCGAATTACAGCAAAATAATTCCCAGCAGGAGCGTTAGAAAGTTGAATAGTATTTCCTTTAATCTCAGAAGAAAATATTCTTCTTCCTGCTAAATCGAATAGTTCAAATTGAGACTTACTGTTCGGCTCTAAGCCATTTATTGTTATTGAACCATTTTGATTCAATAGGCTAGGGTATAATGATATTTCATTAACCGCTTGGGTAGAAGAATTTGTTTTTACAACGGCCGAATAACTTTCAATAAGGTCATTGCTGATTTCTTTTATTCTATAATAATGAATAGTACCTTTCTCGGCTGAATAATCTTTGAATTGGTAGCTGCCAACTCCATTAGGACTTAGTTCTGAAATTTTTGTAAAGTTTGTTCCGTCTGTACCGCGTTCTATTTCAAAACGTTTGATGTTTTCTTCATATTCAGTTACGAAAGAAAGAAGGGTGTACGTATCAAATTGTTTTGCCGAAATTTCTCCAAAATGAACTTGCAATGGAACCAAGGTAGAAGGCGCATTGTTCCAGGTATCACCACTTGTACTGCTATTGTTATTAACGGCATTCCCCAATGCTGTAAAGCTAGCGGCAGTGCCTGACATAGACGGTGCAGTCCAAGTCATATTAAAGGTAGCCGTGCCACCTACTAAGTTTCTTGAAGAGTTATGTCCAGCACTACGATTATTACCGTAAACAATAATCCCAGCTTCAGTAGTGCTAATGGTTCCTATATTCGATTGTACTTGGAAGCCAGCTGCTACCTGAGAACTATTCGTTACAGTTACGGTAAACGGATAAGCTGTATTGGGCGTATAAAATGTTGGTAGGCCATTCACACTTACCGTGGTGGCCGCATTGGCACTGCCATGACAGCCTCCGCAAGTTGTACGATAAGAACCGAAACCACCACTATTGGCAGAGTTGATTATTGTGTAAAATCCAAGACCAACAATTAAAAGTAGGGAAGAGAGTAAAGATTTTTTTTTCATAGGAGTGAGTTTTAAGTTTACTCACTAAATATACGAAATATAATTTACATATTTTGACCAACCTCTACTTATACCAAAGTAAAATGTAGAAATCAAAGAATATTTATTGGATATTTATTTTCTGAGTCAGTACGGGCAGCTTATTTTTTAATACTTGTGCGATATAAATACCGGCAGATAGCTTACTGATTTTGACAGGACTAGCGACAACAGAATTTGAAAATACTTTTTTGCCTCTTAGGTCAAATAGGTTCAAGGTGTATTCTTCTTGCCATTCAAGTCCTTCAAAATTTATTGTGGAATTGCTAATGATAGTAGGAAATAATGTAAGATTATTTTCTTTACTAATTTTCGCTGTAGTTATTTCTGAAAACGATTGCCCTCCAGATATATCATTTTCTACTATGCGGTATTGATATCGGATATTTTTTTCTACATCAGTATCAGTATATTCATAACGACAAGATTGTTTAGGCTCCAGAGTAGCAAGTGTTCGAAATTCTGTGTTTTCAGTTTTTCTTTCAATTGCAAAATACTCGACGTTTTCTTCTTCAGCAGTTTCAAAGGTCACTACAATACTCTTCTTTTTCAAAAGAGTAGAAATTGAAATAAACCGAACAGGTAATACTATATTACTAATTGTAATAAATGCTCCACTATCACCGTTGGTATTTCCAGTACCATCCGCACCAATACCTTGTGCTGAGAAATTAGCCGCCATAGATCCGCTGGTAGGAGCAGTCCATAACATATTGAAGGTAGCCGTACCAGCAGTCATTAATTTTGGAGAATTGTGGCCTCCACTTCGGTTGTTAGAATAGATTGAAATACTAGGGTCGCTGCTAGTAAGGGTTCCAGTACTCGCTAACAATTGGAAGCCAGCAGTCACCTTTGAAGAGTTAGTTATAGATACTGAAATTGGATAAGACTGTCCGTAAGAATAGGTACTCGGCAAATTATTAATAGATATTAAGGTATTGGGTGCATTGCTTCCATGGCAAGTTGGGCAGCTCGTATTGGAATACGAGCTAAATCCACTGCTGTATGATGTATTTAAAGTTGTATAAGCCGCTAAGCCCAATATTAAAAGTATAGTAGAGTAGGAACACTTTTTTTTCATAATGTAATTTCTTACTAATTGAAGAGACAATTAATGTGCCAAACTAAAATAGACCGTTTACTTCGGTATTGACAAGGTTAATTACTTTGGCTGTGTCCTCTTTATTCTCAGCAAAATTAATTTTATCAATGTCAATAATTAAAAGTTTGCCGTCTTTATAATTGTCAATCCAATTGTTGTAGTATTCGTTTAAACGTTTCAAATAATCTAAGCGAATATTCTCTTCATATTCCCGACCGCGCTTTTGAATTTGACCCACCAAAGCGGGAACACTAGCCCGCAAATAGATTAATAAATCCGGAGGGTTGACCATTCCTTTTAAAGTGTCGAAGAAGTTTCGATAATTTTCAAAATCTCGTTTACTCATCAACCCCATTTCATGAAGGTTGGGAGCGAAAATATTAGCATCCTCGTAAATTGTTCTGTCTTGAACAACTACTTGATCTCCTTTTTGGATTTCAACTAACTGCTTTAATCGACTATTCAGGAAAAACACCTGAAGGTTAAAACTCCAACGCGGCATGTCCTTATAGAAATCATCTAAATATGGGTTGTTTTCGACATCTTCATAATTGGGTGACCAATTAAAATGTTTGGCTAGTATTTTGGTGAGCGTAGTTTTACCCGCTCCAATATTACCGGCAATAGCAACGTGTTGGATTTTCTTTTTCTTCTTAGCCATAAATTCAGCGCTAATCTAGTCAATTATATCTAAAAAGTTATACCCATCAAATAGAATTACAAATACTGTATTCAATAAATTTTTTTTATATTTGATGTACTATGTATCACGAAAAATTGAAGTTTATCGACCTGTTTTGTGGGATAGGAGGTTTTCGAGTAGCATTTGAAGAATCCTGTGAAGAAAATAAGATTGATGCCGAGTGTGTATTTTCTTCCGATATTGATAAATATGCGCAGGACAGTTATGAAGCAAATTTTGGAGAAAGGCCACACGGAGATATCACAAAGATTGATGAAAAATCAATTCCTGATCATGATATTCTTTTTGCTGGTTTTCCATGCCAACCTTTTAGTATTATTGGACAAATGAAGGGTTTGAATGATACTAGGGGGACATTATTCTTTGATATTGCAAGAATAATAAAAGCTAAAAAACCTGATGCTTTTATTTTAGAAAACGTAAAACAACTTGTAGGACATGATAATGGAAATACGTTAAAGGTAATAATTAAGTCGCTTCTTGAACTTGGTTATCATGTGCAATATAGTGTGCTGAATGCTCTTGATTTTGGATTGCCTCAAAAACGTGAACGAGTTGTAATTATTGGCCATAAAGATCCTATAATGTTTACATTTCCCTATCCCCAAAAACCTTATAAAGAATTAAAGAAAATTTTAGAGGAGAAGGTAAATAAGAAATATTACGCTTCAGACTACATAAGAAATAAAAGGAAACAAAAGCATAAGTCATCCTATTATCCATCTATATGGCACGAAAATAAATCTGGAAATATCTGTTCTTATCCTTATTCTTGTGCGTTACGCTCTGGAGCCTCTCATAATTACCTTTTAGTTAATGGAGAGCGCAGGTTGACACCACGAGAAATGTTTAGACTACAAGGTTTCCCAGATTGGTATAAAATTATTGTTAGTGATGCACAGGCAAAGAAACAAGCGGGAAATGCAGTACCAGTTAATTTGGTCAAAGCAGTAATTCTGAAGTTTCTTCCTTATTTGGCTAAATCAATAGACCAAACTGCGGTATTGAGGGAATATGATTTACAATATAATCCGAGTTAATGTCAAAAAGAAAATCGCCTAAATTAAGGACAGTGAATAAGTCTGTGGCCGCTTTCCCGTTGAACAAATTTGACGCAGAATTTCCTTATTTGCTGGGTCAAGAAATAGTTTATTTATTGGCTAGTAAAGGTAGACCAAATTTAGAGGGAGACGAATGGGAACAGATTTTTGCAACATGTATTGGTGCTAATTGGAAACCTTCAAATGTAGGTCTTGATGATGTGGTACTCGGCAATACCGCTTGGGGAGCAAAAACTGTAAAATCTTCAACTAAGGATTTTAAGAAATTGAAGCAAGTTCGTCTAATTTCTGGTAGAAATTCTCCTGTTTATTCCTATGGCAATACAATTGACACATCTGCTGATCCTAATGTTATTGGAGATCAAGTGCTAGAAATTTGGAATGAGCGAGTTTCAGCAATAAGAGAGAAGTTTAAAAACCTGAGAACTGTTGTATTAGTTAAGTCAAATGATTTGTCTCAAGTAGCTGTATTTGAATTTGACACAATTCGCTACGATGCTAATCTTTATAATTTTATTTGGAATAAGAACGGCAACTTAGAAGGCTATGAGAATGGGACTGAAATAAAAAGATTTACGTGGCAACCCCATGGCTCTCAATTTACTATAATAGAAGAGGTGCCTAATCAAACTTTAATTATAAAAATTAAGTCTCCAGAAAAACTGAACAAAGTGAAAGTTTTGAAAACTATCGGTTTTGATAAAACTTGGGTAACTGTAGAGAGGAAGTGATTTGGAAGTGTTAAGAATAAAGTTGACTTTTTTCGGAAAAATTAATAATTTATTCCAATTAATTTTCTAGCAGCAGTAAGGGTTTCGCTGGCACTTGCTCGTGCCTTCTCTTTTCCGGTTTGCATTATCTTTTGTAAGCTGGGTATATCTTGTTGAAGTTCACTTGCTTTCGATCGGATGGGAGTAACAAATTGAATCATATCTTCTGCCAATTGTTTTTTCATGTCACCGTATCTGATATCACATTTAGTAAAGTCTGTCAAATATTTTGTGTAGTCTTCTTCTTTACTTACCAATTTCATTAACAGAAAAATGTTCTCAATATAATCGGGCATAGTTGAGTTTTCTTCGGTAGGGCCTCCGTCTGTTTTGGCCTTCATTATTTTCTTACGAATTTTATCATCGTCATCGGCAAGGTAAATAGTAGCATTTTCGTTCTCACTTTTACTCATTTTACCCTTTCCGTCCAAGCTTGGAATTTTTATAAGTTGCTCACCAAAATTAAAAGCGGTAGGCTCAGGAAATAACTCACCATAACGGTGATTAAAACGACCTGCAAAATTTCTGGTCATTTCAAGGTGCTGTTCTTGGTCTTTGCCAACGGGTACTTTGTGAGCACGATGAATGATAATGTCAGCTGCCATTAAACTAGGGTAGGTTAAAAGACCAGCATTAATATTATCAGGCTGATTTCTTGCTTTTTCTTTAAAAGAGGCTGTCTTTTCTAGCTCACCTTTGTAGGCTAGCATATTGAGCATAAGGTATAATTCAGGAATTTCCGGAATGTCACTTTGTACATAAAGAGCTACTTTTTCCGGGTCCAAGCCACTGGCTATATTTTCGGCAATGACTCGATATACATTTGGTTTCAGCTCTTTAGGATCTGGGTGAGTAGTAAGTGCATGATAATCAGCTACAAAGAAATAACAATCATAGTCATTTTGCATTTTGACATAATTCTGAATCGCTCCAAAGTAATTACCCAAATGCAAATAGCCGGTACTTCGAATGCCGCTCACTACAACTTCTTTACTCATAGTGTGCGAATTTACATTGTCATTTATTTTTATAACTTATTTATTGTAAATGCTTTACATTTGTAATTGTTAGTGTGTGCTAACAATGAAACTTAGTATATGAAAAGAATAATAGCCTTCCTGAGTATTTCTCTCTTATTTTTTACCGCATGTGAGCAAACTAATGATAAAAAGGATGCCGACAAATTATACATAGTAACCACCACCCAAATGATAGCCGATGCCGTGCGGAATATTGCAGGGGATGAGGCGGAGGTTATCAGCCTTATGGGACCAGGTGTTGACCCTCATTATTACAAAGCCACACAAGGTGATTTAGAAAAACTGACTAAGGCCGACATAATTTTTTACAATGGCTTACATCTTGAAGGTAAAATGCAGGATGTATTTGAAAAATTTTCAAAACAGAAAATGGTGGTGGCCGTTTCTAAAGATATTGCTGAAAACGAACTAATTGTAACGAGCGATCAAGGCCAGGAAACAATTCACGATCCGCATATATGGCATAGTGTAAATCTCTGGAAAAATGTGGTGCCTGTAATTACAGAATCGCTCGTGAGCAAAGACAGTGAAAATGCTTCATCTTACGAAGAGAATGGATCCGTATTTATAGAGAAGTTGAAGAACTTAGATGAAACTACCAGCGCAGCTATTTCTCAAATTCCTAAGCAACAGCGTCTACTGATTACATCGCATGATGCCTTTAATTACTTTGGGAAAACGTATGACATAGAAGTAAAAGGTCTGCAAGGAATTTCAACGGTCAGTGAAATAGGAATCAAGGACATTACCCAAATGGTTGATGTAATCATCAAGCGAAAAGTAAAGGCTGTATTTGTAGAATCTTCGGTCAATGAGCGAAACTTGAGAGCGGTTATTGAGGGTTGCCAAAAGAAAAACTGGGAAGTACAGATTGGAGGAACCCTTTTTTCAGATGCCATGGGGGCAGATGAAACTCCCGAAGGAACGTATATTGGCATGATAAAATATAATACCAATGCAATAGTAAACGCATTGAAGTAAGTTACTTTCCGTGAAAAGTTTTCGGTCTACCTTTTTCTAACTATTTAAAAACAAACCACCCAGCCAACTAAACTCTATAAACAAATAAACAAGTAAACCAACTAAATTAAACCAACTAGATGATTGTCCAAGTAGAAAATCCAGTTCTTGAAGTCCACGACCTTACCGTAAGCTATGATAAAAATCCGGTACTTTGGAATGTAGATTTTAGTATTCCCAAAGGAAAGCTAGTAGGCATCATTGGTCCAAATGGAGCGGGTAAATCTACACTATTGAAATCGGTAATGGGCTTGATAGATAAGCAAAGTGGATACGTAAAAGTTTTTGACAAAGACTTAAACGATGTACGTGAGCAAATCAGTTATGTTCCACAACGAGAGTCTGTGGATTGGGATTTTCCGGCTAGTGTGCTAGATGTTGTGCTCATGGGACGCTACGGACGAAGAGGCTTGTTTAAACGAATTAGTAAGAGAGACAAAGAAATTGCCATGGAAAGTTTGGCAAAAGTCAATATGCAAGATTACTATAAACGACAGATTGCACAGCTTTCTGGCGGTCAGCAACAGCGTGTTTTTATTGCTCGTTCCTTGGCACAGCAAGCTAATTTATATTTAATGGATGAGCCTTTTGCCGGTGTAGATGCGTCAGCAGAAAGTTCAATTTTAAATCTTTTGCAGGAGATGCGGGCTGAAGAAAAAACAATAATGGTAGTACACCATGACTTGCAATCGGCTTATGAATATTTTGATTGGGTTATTTTACTAAATATGCGTTTGGTAGCCAGTGGTCCTAAAGAAAAAGTATTCACTACCGAACTGCTTCAAGAAACCTATGGAGGAAAACTAACATTATTAGACAGTCTTTCTAACTTTATTCGAAGAAAAGAATTTCCAATTAAAGGCTAATGAAAGACTTTTTTGACTTTCTTACTCTGTCTGATGCTAATGTACGCTATGTGGTTTTGGGTGTCATGCTCTTAGGAGCCAGTACTGCCGTAGTAGGAACGTTTACTTTCTTAAGAAAAAAATCATTGGTAGGTGATGCTGTAGCTCATGCCGTGCTACCCGGAATTTGTTTAGCCTTTATATTTTCGCAAGTCAAAAATCCGTTGGTATTACTAGTGGGAGCATTTTTATCAGGCTGGCTTAGCATCCTCAGTATAGATTTTATAAGCAAACGATCTCGTATAAAAGCCGATGCAGCGATTGCTATCGTGCTTACTGTTTTTTTTGGAGTCGGCATCATGTTGCTTAGTTATATTCAGTCTACGGGTAATGCTGCTCAATCGGGCATTGATCATTTTTTGTTTGGTCAAGCTGCTGCCCTAGTGGGTCAAGATGTTTTTATGCTAGCTCTGGTTTGCTCGGTCTTGGTATTGGCCGTTTGGCTTTTGTTTAAGGAATTTACACTAGTTAGTTTTGATGCGGATTATGCGCAGGCTATAGGTTTACCGGTTCGTGCTTTAGAGTTTATATTATCTACGCTCACCGTTTTGGCGATTGCAGTTGGTATTCAAGCTGTTGGCGTTGTGCTCATGGCGGCCATGCTGATTACACCCGCTGCCGCAGCTCGCTATTGGACGAACAAACTATCTTTTTTAGTAATGCTAGCGGCTTTATTCGGAGCAGGATCTGCTTGGTTTGGGAGTTATATTTCGTATTCGGCTCCCAAAATGCCCACGGGTCCATGGATTATTATAGCGGTTACTGTCATTGCATTTGTGTCCATGACCTTCGCTCCCGAACGTGGTTTTTATTTTAAGTGGCTTCGTAAAAAACGGAAGGCGAACACCACTATGGATGAAAATATTTTAAAAATCTTTTTTCACTTAGGAGAAAACGAAAAGAATGGATTAGTGGCTCGCAGTATTACACAATTGCAAGCGCGAAGATATTTTGATGAGTCTAAGATGCGGGCGAGTTTAAAACGACTTTGCCGTGCGGGTAAAGTTACCGAAAATAAAAACCGGTGGTTGCTTACTGAAGAAGGCATCAACGAGTCCAAACGAATAGCCAGGCTCCATAGACTTTGGGAAATGTACATGAGTAAATATTTAAAAATTCCTGCAGATCATGTTCATGAAGGTGCCGAAAGTTTGGAGCATTTTTTTACGCCTAAACTGGAGGCTATGCTCGAAGAACAACTTGATTATCCCGAAACGGATCCTCACGATAAACCAATTCCGTACGTTAAAAATAATAGGTCATGAGTTATTCATTTTGGATCATATTGACGGGTGCCTTGGTGGCAAGTTCTTGTGCATTGTTGGGCTGTTTTTTAGTGCTGCGAAAAATGTCTATGATTGGTGATGCTATTTCACACGCCGTTTTACCTGGGATTGTTATAGCCTTTTTGATAAGTGGCTCTCGAAGTTCCTTGCCTATGTTAGTTGGCGCCGCCTTAGTAGGAGTACTCACCACTTTTTTGATTGAGTTTATTAGTAAAAAAGCCAGAATGCAAAACGATGCAGCCATTGGTTTGGTCTTTACGTTTTTGTTTGCCGTCGGGATTATTTTGCTTACAGTATTTGCTGATAAAATGGACTTGGATGCTGACTGCGTTTTGCATGGCGAAATATTATTTGTACCACTAGATTTATTTACTACTGGTACCTATCTGGATATTGTTCCTCGTAAGATTATGATTTTATTCATCGTGTTTATAGTTGTGGTGGTGGCGCTCTTTATTGGCTATAAAGGATTTCTTCTCACGACCTTTGACCCCTTTTATGCTGTGTCTATAGGGATTTCTTCTGTGGTGTGGCATTATGTTTTGATGACGTTGGTGTCTATGGTCACAGTGGTTTCTTTTGAGTCGGTGGGGGCTATTTTAGTAGTGGCTTTCTTGGTAGTGCCGGCGGCAACTGCCTATTTACTCACAGATAATTTAAAACGTATGTTAGTCTATTCTGTTTTGGTAGGCATCTTATCATCCGTACTGGGTTACGGTTTGGCCAAGCAATTAGATAGTTCCATTCCTGGCTCTATGACTGCTGTTTTAGGGATTTTATTTTTGCTTGCTTTTTTGCTTGCTCCAAAATATGGATTGCTACCAAGGAAGTTTGTATTCAAGCGTGATAGGCTATGATTCTTGTCCTACTCTGACGATTCGGGTGTGAAGAACGGACTACGTTAATTTGAAGAGATTTTCACTTTTTTGTATTAATTTTAAGACAGATTATGAGAAACATTTTTATTCTTCTTACTGTTGCTACTATTTTATTTTCTGAAAGCTCTTTAGCTCAACTTCCTACTTGTAGTAGTAATACACCAACTATTATTTATATACAACAAGGATCTAATATTTTCAATTACGATGTAACTCTTCCTATATCTGCCACCAATCCTATATTGAATACAATTCCCAGCGGCGGTTCTGGATTAGCAATTTCTCAAAATTTGAACAATCCATCGGGACCATCGCCTACATTTTATGCTGTTTCTGGAGGAAATTATGTTTACTGGGACGGTGTGGCATGGGTGAATACAGGTCATAACGCAGGCCCAGGCGGATTTGTGAACCCCGGCGGCGGCGGCAATTACATTTATAATTATTCCTTCGGCGGTGATGTTACTCGTTATGATGGTACAGGCAACGCTACCATACTTTTTAATATACCGGGTTTCGGTTCTGGCGGTCCATTTGATATTGTAGGGGACTGTGACGGAGGTTTTTATGTAATACGAACACAAACAACAGGCGGTCCATCCTTTGTAAGAAAATATGATTCTGCTGCAAATTTGGTACAATCTTGGACAACAACTGGAACGGGCGGAAACGCAGGTGGAGGTTTTGCCATAGTAAATAACACTATTTATTTTTACAATGGAACTGGTTTTCATAACGCACCATTTTCTACTGGGCTATCGAACCTGAGCTTTACCCCGAACACAGATTCTATTCCAAACCCAAGCGATATGGCTAGTTGTCCTGTTTGTGATATAACGCCTCCACCTGGTGCAGATTTTGGTATCTCCAATGATACCATCTGTGAGAGCGAGTGTATTATGTTTAATGATTTAAGTACGGATACGCCTACCGTGTGGAGTTGGACCTTTCCTGGCGGTACACCCAGTAGTTCCTCTTTGCAAAATCCACCCCAAGTCTGTTTTAACACCCCAGGGGTGCATTCGATTCGTTTAATCGTTGGCAATTCTGTAGGTATGGATACTGTGGTGAAAGTAGTTAACGTTTTTGCGCAGCCGACGGCATCCATTACGGGTGAAAGTTCTATCTGCGATGGGGAGAGTGCTACATTATTAGTACAGCCATCAGGGCAAACGTATGCATGGAATACGAATGAATCGACTCAATCAATTTCAGTTACACCCAATGCAACGACTACCTATACCGCCATAGTGAGCAACCCTGCCTGTGCAGATACTACGACATTTGTGGTAGAAGTAAACGAGCCGCCAATCGTTGCCGTTTCTTCTACACGTACTGATTGTGATAAAGACAATGGCACGGCTACTGCTGCTGCCGGACAAGGCACTCCCCCCTACACATTTGATTGGGGCGGCATGACGGGCGCTACTATTACTGACTTGCCCGTAGGGAACTACAATGTTGTAGTGACAGATGCAAAAGGTTGTACTACGAGCGCTAGTGTTTCGGTAGGTATCCATCCAAATCCTGTTGCTACCATTACGCCTTACCCCGAAGTGAGTGTACGCATAGGAGAATCCGTACAGCTGAACGCTACGGGAGGTGTAGAGTATACGTGGACTCCTGATATATACCTAAGCTGTACAAGTTGCCCCAACCCAGTAGTACGAACGCCTATTTCAGAATTTCAACTGTATTGTGTAACGGTTACCGACGAAAATGGATGTGAGGATACGGCTTGCACTACCGTTGTAGTTGATACTAGTTGCAGTACTATTTTTATTCCCAACGCCTTTACGCCTAATGGAGATACCCGAAATGATAATATTAAAATAGAAAATAGCTGTGATATCAATCAACTTACGTTTCGAATTTTTAACCGTTGGGGACAATTGGTTTTTGAAACCGATCGCTTAAACGATCCTTGGGACGGAACATTCAAGGGTGAATTGCAGCCAATAGGCACCTTTTATTATTTCCTAAATGCCGATTTGATTAATGGAAGAAAGGTCATTCAGCGAGGGGATATAACCTTGATACGGTAATGTACGAGTGAATAAAAATTAAGTTACGTTGGGTAAAATATTTCTTAGCGTATCTACATCTACCTATCAGATTCTACAGTGTTTTATCCATTTTTCCAAGAAGGCTAACTATTTCCGGAACAAGAATGTTGTCGGGTAGTGGCAGAAAATCTAGCTAAAAAAATACCCCCTAGTATCTAGAGGGTATTTATATAGGCGCATAATGGCATCGGTTATCTTGAGCGTTTCGACTAATTCATCCACTTTTACTACGGCTATTTCGTAGGCGACTTTGCTTTCGCTGCGTTTATTGTCGGTTTCTCGTATGGCGGTTTTAAAGGTAGTAAAGCTGTGCCGTAGTCGGTGAGTTTACCAGCGGTAATAGATACTTAGGTGTTAAAGTTGCCGACCGTAGCGGTCCAGGCAGTGCACAGGCCGCTAATGCGCCCGCTCAGTTTAATATGGATTTTGATACTTATGTAAATAGTCCATTTTCTACGCCGACCACTCAATTGACTGCGCTACCAGCACCAACGATTTCTTTATATCCACGATTTTTTGGTAACAGTGTAGGTGCCAATCATTCTCAGATAGAGCGACAGTATGACTATCAGCTTTTGCCTCATCAGCAGAGTGTTAAACACAATAGAAATGCTGGCTATGATGAGCTTATACAGGCTTCTACGGGTGTATTACAGCCAGGGGGGGATGAAAATGTTATCCTTACTAAATCGGATGATACGGATAATAATTGTTATAAAGTAACGACCCCATTAAGTACTCCAATGACGTATACAATAACCGGGGCCGCTTTAGGTGGCGCAACTACTATGACAGCCTTTACAGTAAGCATTAGCTCCGCCACCAAAGCGCCCAATACCAGCTTCCCCAATCATGTATCCTGCGCCCAAGGAGGAAATCCTTTTACACCCATTGAGGTAGCGGGTGCAAGTACGGAACCCAAATTAGCAATAGCCTATGAGCAGGGAGAACTCAATTGGCAAGGAAGCCTGAAGGGTGTAGCTTCAATAGCTATCTATAATACTGCCGGGCAGAAACTCCGTACTATACAGGCTAGTGAGCTAGCAGCACGCCGCCTCTCATTGTCTAACTTGAGCGCGGGTCTTTATATTGTATCGGTACAGCATCTCGGCGGGCAGCCACAAACTTTCAAATTTATACACTAAAAGAAAATTTATTCGGGGCGATACAGTCCGTGTCGCCCTATTTTATTTTTCCTTATATTTGTTATACATATGTTTTTAAAAAAATACCATATTTTATGTTTTTTTTGTTGCTTACTTGCAGCAAACACTGTAAATGGGCAAGGATGTAATTTTCCTACTATACCTGCGTTTAATCCAAATCCTACAATGGTAATGCAGCAAACTGAGGGCGGCAGAGAAATTTATATAAAGCCAAGACCTGATATTGCTGATAGTGCCTATCAGTTATTTTATAGGGTTGACGGAGGTAGGAGATCATCAAGTTTTTATCCTATATACGATGGAGAAGGGCGGTTTACGCTAACCAATAGTTGTCAGGGTAAGTTTTTCGATTTTTTTATTCCGCTAGCTCCTCCTTATTCTCATTATGCTACTAATCCGGGTGCTCCATATCCTAGTAGAGATACCACGCACAATCCCATTACAGGGGATAGTACCCTTATATTTTATCATAAACTTTGTAATCCTGTGGCCTATCCTATTAATACGATTGTACCAGATTCGTTTGCCTATATGATGGAGTATTGGGAGAATTGGCTTTTTTACTTGCCTTACAAATGTGACACCTGGCAGATTAGTAAAGTTTCTGATATCCGTAGGAACCGTCAATGGGATGCATCCACCAATGTAAGTTATGCCTGTCCACCAAACGCTCTTAAACCGTATCAATTATTTGGTGCTTATAATAATGGTAGGGCACTCATAGCATATGATACTGCGGCGCACTCTAAACCCTTAGTACAATTTAGTAATGTTCAAAAAAATAGTATGCCAGGCTTTGCAAGTAATTTAGATTTTATAGTACATAGTTATGCTTGGGCTTCTTTACAAATGAATCCAATTGATCCTGAAGGAGATTCGCTTGTTTTTTCTTCATCAGAAAATCTAACGGATACTAGAACGGTGAATTATCGTGGTGCAAACCTTGCAAGTTATGGTGCTATCTTACCACATGCCGTTGTAAGAAACGCCACTAGTGTGCCACCTTATTGGGATACCATAGCTGCATTGGTGGATACGGCGCACGCTCGTTATAATTGTATTCCAGGTCAGAGTGGTCCGGGTTGTACGCGTTATAATGCACAATCCAATCCATTTGATTGTGATAGTACCTTTAGTGTAAATCCTAGCACGGGTGAGATTCGATTTTTTACCAAAACACCAAATCAGCATTTTGATTTAACCATAAAATGTGATGAGTATAGGCAAGGTGCATGGCTCAGTACAAGTTACCGAGTAATCCGTGTGCATACCGTAGATAGTGGTTATGTAAGTGCGCCTGAATTTATAGTTGATACGGCTAATGTTTTGGGTTGTACAACAGGTTCTAATCTTTCGTTTTACGCCTGCGCGGGTAATGAAATAACTATACCTTTTGATGTTATAGAGCCGCAGGGGCTAGGCAATCTTACCGTAACTGATAATCATAATGTAAGCATTCCCAGCAGTGGTGTAGTGTATTCAAATAATGGTACAGATAGTGTGCACGGCGTATTTGGCTGGCAAACATTGCCTACGGATAGTGGCTGGTATAATGTAATATTTACCATTACGGATAGTGCATGTAGCGTGAGTAATTATATTCAAAGCACCAACCGCGTAATGAAAATATATATTGGTCCCAACTATAATCAAACCATACAACTGAATATCTGTAGCGATACGATGATTAATGGTGTGCTGTATACGAGATCTGGTCTTTATACACAGAATTATAATAGTTTTATTGGTTGCGATAGCAACGTCAGTTTTGATCTTACTAGGTATACTGTAGATACATCAATTAGCTACGGCCCGAATCATAGCTTAACGGCAGGCGCTACAAGTGCGACTTATCAATGGCTCGACTGTGGCACTTTGCTACCTATACCCGGTGCAACGAATGCTAGCTATACCGCTACGCAATGGGGTAAGTACGCTTGTATTGTTACTCAAAATGGGTGCACGGATACTTCTGAATGTAAGCTACTAATGGTAGCACCAAAAGGGGTGGCGGACTATTCTATTTTATCACGGCTTTATCCTAATCCTTCTAAAAAGAGTTATCGCTTAGTATTGGATAAAAACTATGGCGATGTACAGCTAGAAATCAGAACTATGAGCGGGCAGCTGGTTTGGAGCCAAAACTTCAGGAATCTCAAAGAGACGACCCTAACGCTCAACGAGCCAAGCGGCGTTTATATGCTATACATAAAACAAGAGAACCGAACCTTTGTGAAGAAATTGATGAAGTATTAGATTTTTGGTAGAGAGGGGAATGATAAGAGCTGACCTTTTTTAGGTCAGCCATTTTTGTTTTTATTCTTCTCGCAATTACCTTTTAGAGATTGGTAGAGTAGGAAGGGCATTTGCAATTGTAAGATTCGTTCTAATACATCAATTGTTTTTTCGACTTATTTTTCCAACCAGCCTGGGAAGCATATTTTACAAAGAAAATTTTTAGGTCTGCCTGTGATTCATAATCAACAAAGTATATTTTCTTATCCGCCTGCGATTCATACTTTACAAAAAACCAATCGCCTTTATTGCCTCTTGCATTGGATTCGTACTTCTGTTTGAAAACTTTTAAGTCTGCTTGTGATTCGTATTTTACCACGAAGACTTTGACGTCTGCCTGCGACTGATATTTCACAGAAAATACTTTTTGAGCCGTACAGAAATTAGAAAATAAAATAAAACTCAATACGGTAAAAATCAGTTTCTTCATGACTTAAAGGTAAGGATACTCTAGATTTATTTTTACGAATCAATTCAAAATGATTTGTGCTATCGTACCGATTTTTTATAGCTAGCAAGTTTCTTTTCTATCAAGACTATTAGATAATACAGTATGGACAAGCTTTTGTACAATACCTTTGCCTCTCGAAAATGGATTCCTTAACTCAAATCATTTTAGGTGCCGCTACGGGCGAACTGGTACTCGGTAAAAAGATAGGAAACCGTGCTATGCTGTGGGGCGCAGTAGGCGGAACGATTCCAGATTTAGATGTCTTAGGGGGACAGTTTCTATCAGAAATTGACAATTTAGCATTTCATCGCGGTATCAGCCACTCTATTTTGTTTAGTGTTTTGGGCGCTTTTGTTTTTGGCTGGGTAGTTCACAAATTATATCAAAGTCCGCATCACAAATGGTTTGCGATTATTAGTAAAGTATTTGCTTTAGTGTTAATTATTGCAGCGCTAAATTTTGTCCTGCGAATTTTCTTTCCTGGCAATTTTATCCCTTTACTTATTTCATCCATAGTACTAGTAACTCTATTAGTATTTCATATTAGAAAGACCTACTTGACTAATCAATGGGAGCGTCCTAGTGCAAGTCTTACCAATTGGCAGTGGTTGTTTTTCTGGTCTTTGTTTACGCATCCGCTGTTAGATTGTTTCACAACTTACGGTACTCAATTATTTGCTCCTTTTTCTGATTATCGAGTGGCGTTTAATACTGTATCGGTAGTAGACTTTGGGTATACACTTCCTTTCTTACTTTGTTTGCTAGTCGCTGCTTTTTTAGGTAGAACCACTCGGGCTAGGCGCGTTTGGAATGGTGTAGGCATAGCGATAAGCTCAGCGTATTTGTTATTTACGGTTGGTAATAAATTTTACATGGATCAAAAGTTTGAAGAGGCTTTTACGAAACAAGAAATTCCGGTTGAGCGATTTACGGCTAGCCCAACCATCTTAAATAATATATTATGGAGTGCCACCTTAGAAACGGATAGCGTGTATTATCTCGGGCAATACTCATGGTTTGACGAGGTGCCTATTACGTTTAATCCAGTGGCGAAAGGCCATAATTTATTAGTGAATAGCGAAAACGATCCCACCATTCAAACCCTACGATGGTTTAGCAAGGATTATTATAATGTTATGGATATTGACAGCGCCTTGCAATATAATGATTTACGTTTTGGAACATTTTACGGCAAAGGAGATTCACCTGACGATTTTATTTTCAATTTTAGACTAAACCAGCAGCAGGACGGAAGTTATAAGATGACTGAGGGTAGAGCAGGGCCTAAGAAAGGTGGAGCAGGCACCTTGTTTAAAAATCTCATGCAAAGAATTAAAGGTTTGAAAAAGTCTTAAATGCTTTCTTTTTCTATAATTAGAAGGAACTTTTACTTAGGCTTTAAAAAAAAGTACAGAAGCTATCAATTCAGTATTACTTTAGAATGTTGTGACCAAGTTTATCTCGCTTGGTAGTTAAATATTTTTCATTGTGTTGGTTCGGTGTGATTTCAATAGGCACCGTTTCAACAATCTCTAGACCATAACCTAATAAGCCTGCACGTTTTTTGGGGTTATTGGATATAAGCCGAATTTGGGAAACGTTTAGTTTTCTGAGGATTTGTGCACCCACGCCATAATCTCGCACGTCCATGTCAAATCCTAATTTAACATTGGCCTCTACGGTATCCAACCCCTCCTCTTGCAATTTATAGGCTTTCAATTTGTTTAAAAGCCCAATTCCTCTTCCTTCCTGATTCATATAAAGAACAAGGCCTTTGCCTTCTTTTTCTACAAGCTCAATAGCGGCATTTAACTGTTCGCCGCAGTCGCAACGCATAGAATGTAAAATGTCACCAGTAAAACAAGAACTATGAACTCTTACCAAAACGGGCTCATTTGTTTTCCATGTGCCTTTTAATAGGGCATGATGTAATTCATTCGTTTTCGTGTCTTCAAAAGTTACGAGTTCAAATTCTCCATATTTCGTAGGCATCTTTACACGAATTTCTTCCTTTACAAAATCTTCTTTTTCCATTCGATAATTAATCAAATCTTGAATGGAGATAATTTTTAAGTTTAGTCGTTCTGCTATTTTTTCAAGTTGAGGAAGTCGGGCCATCGTTCCATCTTCATTCATGATTTCAACGATAACTCCAGCGGGCTCGTATCCTGCTAATCGAGCCAAATCAACAGCTGCTTCCGTATGACCCGCTCTGCGTAGAACGCCGCCTTTTCTTGCTCGTAACGGGAAAATGTGCCCGGGTCTACCCAAATCTTCGGGTCGTGTATTAGAGTCAATAAGTGCTTGAACTGTTTTGCTTCTGTCTTGGGCAGAAATACCGGTAGTACAACCATTACCTATTAAATCTACGGAAACGGTAAAAGCAGTTTTGTGAGAATCAGTGTTTTTATTGGCGGCTACCATATCTTCTAGTTGAAGGGCATCGCAACGATCTTCAAGTAGAGGAGCACAAATAAGCCCTCGCCCTTCTTTGGTCATAAAGTTTATAATTTCTGGGGTAATAGTTTGCGCGGCACAAACAAAGTCTCCCTCATTTTCACGGTCCTCGTCATCTACAACTATAACGAGTTTTCCGTTTTTAATGTCCTCAACTGCCTCTTCAATTGTATTAAAAATTGATTCCCTCATACAGACAAAGATAGAATTGAATTAAAGAAAAAAATACTTTTACCAGAAAGCTTAACAGTGCTGTGTAGTTTATTTTTTCATAAACTTAGCTTTGGCAAACTTGTTGTTTTTGAACGAAACTTCAATAAAATATAGACCATCCGTTAAGTGTTCTGTTGAGACACTTTTAACGGAACCTGCGCCACTTTGTTTTTTCAAAATGGTTCGTCCCGAAACATCAAAAATTCTAAACTCGACGATCTCTTCCTGATAGGGCGTCTGAATCCAAAGAGTATTATTTGTTGGATTCGGATACAATGTTATTTCTACATTATTTCGCATAATGTTTTTTGTGCCAACGGTTGTATTATTTCTATCAAATTGGAAAAGGCGTAGTCCGCCATTTTGATTGCCGATTAAAAGTTCAGGTCGTTGGTCTCCGTCTAAATCGCCTACGGCTGGTGCGGCGCGATAAGCAGTTTGGATGTTAGCCATCATTGAATCTATTTGAGTCCAACTTGCTTGGTTGCTAGTAAAATTGTCATATCGTTCAATGGTTCCATCGGCGGTACCAATTAATAAATATTCTTTATTACTGCTATCCACCTTACCCACATAGGGCACACCATAAGCGAAGAAAGTAAAATCGCCCCCAGACTTTATTCCACCTATGGCACTATCAATAAATTTGTACGCACCACCTGTGAGGCTAGTGTCTTCAAAGAGCCATTGTGTACCTATTTCACATCCAATCAATAAATCCTTTTTTCCATCATTGTTCGCATCATAGAGTACCGGAAAACTGTATTTACCTACGTCAATATTCTGAAAATTATTTGTAAGATTTATAAAATTAGGTTGAACGCTATTGGAACTAGCAGTATTTTCATAAACGATTAATTGCCCTTCATCGTTACCCATAATGAGATCATCTACTCCATCGCCCGTTACGTCACCAAAGGTTGGATACAAACCAGCATAATTTTGAGCTTTAAGATTTAAAAAATCACTGGTAATCAGTTGAAACGAAACATTCCCAACCGTACTAGTATTTTTATAATAGGCTAATTGTGTTTCGGCAGTTTGGGTACTGGTATTAAAATATCCCTCTCCACCTATGAAAAGGTCGTCTTTCCCATCTTTATCAAAATCAAAAAGGGTAGGGTGGCTATTGCGACCGATATCAATCATTTGATCCACAAACAAACTGTCGTTCGTCCAACGAAATGTCGGCGAAGCTGTTGTGCCTACGTTCTTATACATTGCCATAGCATTATAATTGGCACTGCTGTTGTTATCATTGTGAGGAGTAATTACTAAATCTTTAATTCCGTCATTATCATAGTCAAAGTAGAAAGGAGACGGCCATGAATTCAATTCTAGCTGATGATTATCAGCATCAAACAAAGTATCCTGAATCGTAAACTCAGCATTGGCTGGCGTACCAGTATTAATTAATAGCTGCATATCACTAAACGATACATTGCCACCTAGCATGTCTTGCAATCCATCACCATTAATATCAATTGCTAAGATACAGTTCCCGCTATGGCGCTGCCCTTTTTTCTGGCTACTGCCACCTTTACAAGTGATATTTGTTATATGCTCTCTTTTAAATACTTGGTACATCTTTCCCCAACAAGGGTCACCCCGAACGATTCGGATGCTATCACAGGCTAGGTTATCTTCTATTTGCATGTTTCGATAAAATTCGCAGTAGGTGCCCCATACTCCGAAGGAAGCAAAATCTAAATCTCCATCTCCATCTAAATCCTCAACAATGGGAATATCATTTGGCTGAGTATAGGCGTTTACAGGACCAAAGTTGCCAGGATAATATAAATCTTGATAGAATGTAAAAGTGATTTCGTTGTTAGCATTGTAAGAACCATAATAAACACTAAATCCTGACCCTCCTTTTTGAATTAAATCAGGCACATTATCACAATTGTAGTCTATTAGTTTTATGAAGTAACTTATTTTAGGAAAATTTTTAGCATATTTTGGTTCGTATCGATAGAAGGATTCTCCCGTTTGACCTATGTTAATAAAGGTTTTTAAGGTCTCAGTATTGTAGTCGTAAATGGTTAAATCATTTTTACCATCATTGTTTAAATCAGCATGATTGAGTTGAGTAGAATTGATGCCTCCACAAAAAGGATTTAAAATTGTTTTACCATTTTGCTCAACGCTCGCCGATAGTAATTCGTTGAAGCTAATCGTTTGGGCAGTAGCAGCAAGCGAACAAAGAAACAAAAGGACGGAAGACAGCGATAATCTGGTCATACTCATAAAAGTAAGAAATTTTTAAAAATTAAAAAAAAGAACTTTCGCATTGAGTGATTTACTCATACATGAGTAAAGACGTGCAGCATTATAAAAAGGTTGGCTATTTCAGCACAAATTTCTTCGTTGTTTTGGTTTGCTGGGTCAGTAAGATATTTCGGTTCTCTACGAATTCCTTTTCACAGTCGTTGGTATAATGTCTTATCGTTAAAATGTCTAACCCGGATGAGTGTTTGACCTTATACTCTTCTGAGAGTTGAGTAATCAAA